>Ga0157372_10000051_pt1 | contig 136437 bp, 118 predicted proteins | sample C55metaG_FD_115307 | JGI IMG/M metagenome (GOLD analysis project Ga0157372, IMG submission 115307) | Corn rhizosphere microbial communities from Kellogg Biological Station, Michigan, USA - C5-5 metaG | ecosystem: Host-associated > Plants > Roots > Rhizosphere > Soil | place: USA: Michigan...
ATGTGAAGCTGATCCGCAAAAACTCAAAGAAATCAAAATTCTATGAGCGTACTGAGCCGTTCTTCGTAAACATGACCAACTCTTACACCGAGAGCTTGATCAAATTCATGAAGCATCGTTGGATAGCGATAGCTATTCTGTTAGGTTCGGTTGTTATTATCGTGGTGCTGAATAAAGTGATACAATCAGAGTTAGCGCCGCTGGATGATAAAAGTTTGGTGCGATTTACCGTTACCGGATCAGAAGGTGCATCTTACGAGTACATGACCAAGTACATGGACAACCTGTCCAACATGGTAACCGACTCAATTCCCGAAACCAGCGTTAATCTCGAGATCGTTGCTGCCGGTTTTGGTGGTAGCGGTGCGGTTAACAATGGGTTTGGTCGTATTGGTCTGGTACCACCCGATCAGCGCACACGTTCGCAAAATGATATTGCCAACTGGCTGACCGCTCAAGTGAAACGATTCCCTGATGCGCGTGTTACCGTAACGCAGGAGCAGACCATAAGCGGCGGCGGTGGCGGCGCCAAGAGTGCGCTACCGGTACAGTTTGTTATTCAGAATCAGGATTTTGAGAAGATACGCGCCGTGCTGCCTAAGTTTTTTGGCGAAGTTAGCAAGAGCCCGATATTCACCACGCCTGACGTTAACCTGAAATTTACCAAGCCCGAGCTAAGCGTGGTAACCGATCGCGAGCGAGCTCGTGATCTGGGTGTTTCTGTTGCCGATATTGCCAGTACCTTGCAAATGTATTACAGTGCGGGTCGTTTGGCTTATTTCCTGTTAAATGGTAAGCAGTACCAGGTTATTGCCCAAGCCGACCGCGCCAACCGCGACCAGCCGCTCGACCTGAAGACCCTGTACGTACGTAATAATAAAGGCCAGCTGATACAACTGGATAACGTGGTGAAGGTTTCTGAGGATGCAACACCTCCGGCTATTTATCACTTTAACCGGTTTAAGTCGGCTACGTTCCAGGCTGGTTTGGCACCGGGCCACACGGTGGGCGATGGTATTGCCGAGATGAACCGCATTGCCAAAGAAACTCTCGACGACAGCTTTAGCACGGAACTAAGCGGTGCCTCGCGCGACTTTGCCGAGAGTGCCTCGAACATCATGTTTGCGTTCATTTTTGCGCTGTTGTTGATTTACCTGGTTCTTGCAGCACAGTTTGAAAGCTTTAAAGACCCAATCATTGTGATGCTTACCGTGCCGTTGGCGGTTGCGGGTGCCTTCTTGTCGTTGTGGTTGTTTGACCAAACGTTGAATATATTCAGCCAGATTGGTATCATTACCCTTGTGGGGCTGGTAACCAAAAACGGTATCTTGATTGTTGAGTTTGCCAACCAGCGTATGGAACACGGCCTGCAAAAATATGAGGCTGTGGTTGAGGCTGCCACCGCACGTCTGCGCCCAATTTTGATGACCAGTATGGCTGTGGTTTTGGGTTCCGTGCCTATTGCATTTGCACTGGGTGCGGGTGCTAAAAGCCGTGTGTCGTTGGGTATTGTGATTATTGGCGGTATGTTGTTTTCGTTGGTGCTGACACTTTATGTTATCCCGATGATGTATGTGCTCATAGCCTCAAAAGAACGTCATGACCCTGAAACTGTTGACGCTGAAGAGAACGAAAAAGAAAACAAGAAGAAAAAGAAGGAAGTTAAACTGATTGAAAACGAATAAGCAATGATCATGAAACTTAAAAGAATAGCCGGCTTCGTTTGTTGCTTTTTGATGGTGGGCGCCCTCGCTGAGGCGCAAACCGCCCCGCCTATGTTAACTTTGAAAGAGGCGGTAGAGATAGCTTTAAAAAACAACTATAACATAGTGCTGGCTAAGAACAATCAAGCCATCGCCAAAAATAACTTTACGTTGGGCAACGCGGGTTTTTTGCCATCGGTTTCGGGAAATTTAACTCAAAATAACAGTCAGCAGCATATTGATCAAACCCGTTCTGACGGTAACGTGAACCATATCGCATCTGCAAAAAACAGTAGTTTGAGCTACGGTCCGAGCCTTAATTGGACTATTTTTAATGGCTTCGGGATGTTTGCCAATTACGACCAGCTAAAGCAGTTAAATGAGTTTAGCAACGTAACCGCACACGATACCATACTAACCACTACCACCGAAGTCATCCTGACTTACTATGATCTGATTAACCAGAATGAGCAGATCAAGGCGCAGCATGGGGCCATCGATATATCGCGTACGCAACTGAAATATGCCAGCGATAAATACGGCGTGGGTACGGCGTCGCACCTGGATGTGTACAATGCGCAGGTGAATTTAAATACCGATACCGCCACTTTGCTCGGCTTGTTGTCGCGCTTTAAGGCGACGAAGATCAAGCTTAACCAAATGCTGGTTCGCGACCCGCAAACTGATTTCTCTGTTACCGATACTATTATAGTGGATCATAGCCTGGTTTTGGGCGATATCCTGTCGACCGCACAAACGCAGAATCCGAACATTATTTTGGCACAGATCAACAAACGTATTGCCGATATCGGCTTAAGGCAAGCGCAGGCTACCCGTTACCCGCTGGTGAGTATTGGCGGTGGCTACACCTGGAGTCATAATACCACGCCGGCCGGTTTTACCCGGTCGCAGGATGCGCGCGGTTTCAACTACGGTTTGACGGCATCAATCAATATATTTAACGGCTTTAATCAAAACCGCATAGAGCGCAATGCCAAAATACAGATTGACAACGCGGCTATCGGTGTCAAGAAAACACAGCTTAACGTAGAGAGCCAGATCAGTAACCTGTATGTGAGCTATCTTTCGGGGCTGGATTTGATTAAATTGGGACAGTCTAACGTCGCGATAGCAAAAAAAAATCTGGATATTTCGTTAGAAAAATATAAGATCGGGACCATAACACCGTTAGAGATCAGAGAGGCACAGCGCAATTATCTGGAGGCACAATCAACCTTTTTTGCTGCTCAATACCAGTCGAAAGTGGCCGAGGTGACCTTGAAACAAATAACTAATAATTTAAGTTTTCAATAATGTAGATAAAATTTATTTATTTACATTTGAATTGTAAATGACTGGATCTTATCATACATGCCTTCTTGTGGACGATAATTATATCGACAATTTCGTCACGCGCAGGCTTTTGGAAAGCAGCAAGTTTGCAGAAAATATCGTGGTTACCGAGTCGCCCACAGAAGCTATAGCTATGCTGGAAAGCGGAGAGGTAAAGCCAAACGTTATTTTTCTGGATATCAGGATGCCGCTAATGAGCGGCTTTGAGTTTTTAGATGCTTTCGATAAACTCAAGATTGATAAAGCTGGTATTAAAGTTTTTTTACTCTCGTCTTCGTTTGATCCTACTGACATCCGCCGATCGTCTGATAATAAATACATCACGCAGTTTATACATAAACCGCTAACACACAAAATACTCGAAGAATTACCATGATCCTAGTTGCCGATAGCGGATCGACAAAAACAGATTGGTTGCTAAAGCAGCCCGGCCAGGAGGCCAGGGCATTCAGAACTCCGGGATTAAATCCGTACTTTTTAACCGACAAAGAAATTGCCAGGATTCTGCAGGACCAGGCTCCTGAATTGGTTGCTTATGGGGCGGAGGTTAAAGAGATCTATTTTTTTGGCGCGGGCAGCTCCAGTCCAGACAGGCATGAGATCGTTACCAACGCTTTGAGTCAGCTTTTTAACAAGGCCTATATAAGTGTTGACAGCGACTTACTGGGTTCGGCTTATGCCACCTGCGGGCGCGAGAAAGGTCTTTGTTGTGTACTGGGCACCGGTTCAAATATCTCATTTTTTGATGGCGAGGAGATACACGCAGGCAAACACGGCTTAGGCTATATTTTGGGCGATGAAGGCTCGGGCACCTGGTTTGGCAAGGCGCTGATTACTGATTATTTGTATGGCGGAATGCCTGAAGAGATCAACACGCTTTTCAAAAATACTTATCCCATCACCAAAGAAGAGGTGATCACGAATGTTTACCAAAGGCCTTCGGCCAATTCTTACCTGGCGTCTTTCGCAAGGTTCCTGAACGTTATTCGCAAAACCGAATACGGCAGTCAGCTCATCAAAGCCGGATTACAGGAATTCATTGACACCAATATCAAATCATACCCGGAATACCACGAGTTTAAAAGCCACTTTGTGGGTTCGATTGCCTTTGTGTTCAGCAAAGAGCTGCATGAACTCGCCGCAACGCAGGATATCCACATCGGCAAGATCATCAAGCAACCTATCAATGATTTGCTGGAGTTTATTTTGAAAAGAGAGAATATTGAGCGATAAGCAATTCTCTCGAAATTACCACGAACTTTACTAACCATTACGTCATTGCGAGGAACGAAGCAATCTCTGCACTCGCTAATCAATCTGCACAATGACTGTCCTATGTAGAGATTGCTTCGTTCCTCGCAATGACGCGGAGGGATTTTAAGCAATTAGTTTAGGTTCTTTCTTCTTATACCTCACCTTCGTCCCCAAAAACAATATCCCAAATACAGCCAGTAAGCTTGCCAGTTTCGGGATATAATCGCCATGATCTACATAAAAAGTGATGTCGGCATTGAGGTTGATATTCTGTTTCAACGCTGTACGTACCCACCATTTGCTTTGCTTCACAATATCGCCACGCTCATTAATAAAAGCCGATATACCCGTGTTGGCCGACCGGCATACCCATCGACGCGTCTCGATAGCGCGAAGTTTAGCATAGTCTAGATGCTGGTCTTTGCCTGAAGTGTTTTCCCACCAACCATCGTTAGTAATAATGGCGATAAACTGCGCGCCGTTGCGCACGTGTTTAGCTACCCATTCGCCCCAGATAGATTCATAGCAGATCACAGGCGCAGCGCCGATACCGCTGGCCGCGTATAGCTCGCTGGGCTCGTCCTGTCCGCCGTAGGCGCCCACTGCACCGCCCAGATGCTCAAATACAGGCTTCAGAAAGGATAATGCATTCCCAAAAGGCAACGATTCAGCCCCCGGAACCAGTTTTGATTTGTGATAAAACTGGACCTCGGCCGAGTTCTCGATGTTTATGGCAGCGTTAAAACGATCAAAAAACTGGTTGGTGCCGGGTATGGCATCGGCAGTTTTAGTTGCGCGGATATTGTACAGTTTAGAGGTTTCGGCACCGGTAATGACATTGCCGTTTTTGTATTTCGACAAGAAACGCTGTACCTGCAAAAAGTAATTGTCGCTACGGATATGGTCCTCATCAATAACCGCGGGAATAGCAGTTTCGGGCCATATAAAGAACTCGGTGTTAACCTGTGCTAATGAATCAGATAGTTTGGTTAAAATATCAACTTGCTGAGCATATGGTATTTCGCCTCCTTTGGCATATGGGTCGATATTTGGCTGCACCACCACGATGTTTGAGGGATTAACCGCTTCAGTATAATGATTGTAGCGATACAAAGAAAAGCCGATAGGCAGCGCAATTACAGCAACTAAAGCGCCTATAAGTTTTAGTCGCAATTGTTTATTCTGCGCCTCCCGCAAGCCCGTATAGATCAAAAATATAAGGATATTGCTTAACCATATCCAAATGGTACCACCATAAACGCCGGTATATTCATACCACTGTATCCATTGGTGCTGCACAGCGAAACCATTACCCAAAGTCATCCACGGGAAAGCCAGGTCCCAGGTTTGGTGCAGATATTCGTAACCTATCCAAAAACAAACCAGCGCAAAAAAGCTCCATCCGCGGTTGCTGACCACACGCATCCTGAAGTATAACCAGCAGGCCGATGACATCAGCAGCGGCCCCAACGAATATGGAATCAGGCTAATAGGAATGGCCGTTATATCGCCAACAATTTTAAGCGAATTATAAACCCAGTAAATGCTGAGCGTGTTCCAGACAAAGAAGCCCGCAAATGTGATCCAGAATATCTTTTTGCCTTTATGTTTTGAGGTGGACTGGATGATGTTCTCTATCGCCAGCAACATCGGCACCAAACCAAAAAACAGAAACCAAGCAGTATAATGCATAGGCGGCCAGGCCAGCCAAAGCAATAAGCCTGAGAATAAGGATAGGAGGATGTTTTTTTTCATGTTGAATTTAGTTCGATTTTCGCAGGTTTTTATTTTCCAGACGTCGTGCTTCTTTTACTTCACGTCATTGCGAGGAACGAAGCAATCTCTGCAACAGACAGTCAAAGTGCATGTTGATTAGCAAGTGTAGAGATTGCTTCGTTCCTCGCAATGACGTATTTATGGATTATATTATGTCTTACTTTTACCAAATATATCATCATTAAACGCCTGCGACTTTCCTTTCGGTATCGTGAGCGACTGCCAGCCTGATGCCAGCATCTTACCAATAAGTACTATCTGACCAATATGGTAAGGATAATGCGCCAACTGACGATTAATGGCATCAACAATAGTATGCCGCTCGCCACGGATGAATACGGGTGTATCCCAGTCTTCAGGCTCAATAGAGTCCAACGCATCAAAGAGGCATTGCCAGCCTGCGTTCCATTTGTTGGTCAGTTCCTGGCGGGTGGTTATGACGGCCTCAAATTCAAGATCGCGTTTGCGCCACTCTTTTTCGCCGTCGGTGGTTAAAAAATCTGTCCATCGCGATAGCATATTACCCCATAAATGCTGAATAATCATAGCAATACTGTTGCTATCATCGTTGTATTGCCAAAACAAGTCCGCGTCTTGCAATTGAGCCATGGTCTTTTCGCCTAATGACTTGTAATATTGAAATTGCTTTTTCGCGCTGTTTAGAAAATTTTCCATGATTAATTAGCTTTTCCCCGCCACACAAATCACAAATTCACCTTTAACGGGGTGGGTTTCAAAGTAAGTCTTCACTTCAGCTACAGTGCCTCGTACGGTTTCCTCAAACATCTTGGTTAGCTCACGCGAAACGGATAGCGGTCTGTCTTCACCAAAATAAGTAGCCATCTCATCCAATGTCTTTAATAAACGGTGCGGCGATTCGTACAATATGATAGTGCGTTCCTCTTCGGCCAAAAACTTGTAGCGGGTTTGCCGGCCTTTTTTTAGCGGTAAAAATCCCTCAAAACAAAACTTATCTGTAGGGAAGCCCGAGTTTACCAGCGCCGGTACAAAAGCCGTAGCGCCCGGCAGGCACTCGACAGCAATATCATGTTTCAAAGCTTCACGCACCAGGTAAAAACCCGGGTCTGAAATAGCCGGCGTGCCGGCGTCTGATATTAAAGCGATATTCTTCCCTTCCAACAAAAACTTAACAATCTCGTTGGATGATTGATGCTCATTATGCTGATGATGGGCGAATACTTTTTTCTGGATGTCGAAATGTTTGAGCATCGGCGCCGAGGTGCGGGTGTCTTCGGCCAATATCAGGTCGGCTTCCTTTAAAACGCGTATGGCCCTGAAGGTCATATCCTCGAGGTTGCCGATGGGAGTGGGTACTAAATATAGTTTGCCGATCATAAATAGTCTAGTTATGCGACCAGTTGTAGTGTACCGATCAGCTATTTACCAGCAAAGCATATGTTAACGATGAGATTGTTTTCACTACTCCACAATCACATTCAAGTTTATATCTTTGTCGAAAAATAAAAATAATGCTGCAAGTTAGTTATATCCGTGAAAACAGGGAACAGGTTTTAGACCGTTTAGCTGTAAAAAATTTTAAACAACCCGAGTTGGTTGATGAGATCCTGCAATTGGACGACACACGTCGCCAAACACAGGTAAAGTTGGATAATACATCTGCAGAAGCAAACTCGGCTGCTAAACAAATAGGCGAGCTAATGCGCACCGGCAAAAAAGATGAAGCCGAAGTCATCAAAGCTAAAACTGGCGTTTGGAAAGAAGATATCAAAAAATATAACGAGGAACTGGCCGCAATAGAGGCCAACCTTCATCAAAAACTGGTGCTGCTACCAAACTTGCCGCACAGGTCAGTACCCAAAGGCTTAACACCCGAAGATAACGAAGTAGTGCTGCAAAACGGCGCTATCCCCCAGCTGCCTGCCGATGCCTTACCGCATTGGGAGCTTGCTGCCAAATACAAACTGATTGACTTTGAGTTAGGCGTGAAGATCACCGGTGCAGGTTTCCCGGTTTATACCGGCAAGGGCGCCAAACTGCAACGCGCATTGATTAATTTCTTTATTGACGAAGCCGAGAAAGCCGGTTATAAAGAAGTAGGCGTGCCACTGGTAGTGAACGAGGCTTCGGGCTTTGGTACCGGTCAGCTGCCTGATAAGGAAGGGCAGATGTATTTTGTAAATGAAGACAACCTGTACCTGATTCCAACTGCCGAGGTGCCGATTACGAACCTTTACCGCGACGTAATCCTGAAAGCAGACGAGCTGCCCATCAAAAACTGCGGGCATACGCCGTGCTTCCGTCGTGAAGCGGGTTCGTACGGTGCGCATGTGCGCGGCTTGAACCGTCTGCACCAGTTTGATAAGGTGGAGATTGTGCAGATTGCAAATCCGGAGACTTCATACGATGCCCTGGAGCAAATGAGCAGCCATGTGCAGGGTCTATTACAAAAATTGGGCTTGCCGTATCGTGTACTGCGTCTTTGCGGTGGCGATATGGGCTTTACATCAGCCCTGACTTATGATATGGAAACGTGGAGTGCTGCACAGCAGCGTTGGTTGGAGGTATCGTCAGTATCAAACTTTGAGACTTACCAGGCTAACCGGTTAAAACTGCGTTTCCGCAATGCTGAGGGTAAAACCCAGTTGGCACATACGCTTAACGGTAGTGCGCTGGCATTACCGCGTATAGTGGCTACATTATTGGAGAATAACCAGACAGAGAAAGGTATTAAAATACCAGAAGTATTAGTGCCTTATATTGGTTTTGAGTGGATAGATTAACTGGCGATATCAATTAGTTTAGAACCGACACCATCAAACACGTAGCCGAGCAGCCTGCCGGCTATGCTTGTTTTTGGCTTTTGGGCCGTAGTACCATATATGAATTGCTGCACGCCGATGGCTGCCAATAGTCCGTCGACTTTGGTATGGGGGCGCGACTTATAGCAATAAATTTTGATGCCGCTGTAAAAAGGGTTAACGGTTAGGCGTCTTAAAATCTTTTCAGTTTCCATGCCAAGGTAGTCGTGATCCAAAACTATCGCGAACGGTTTATGTTCATGTATAGCGGGGAAAATACGGTTCACATCAAGTACATTAACCACGTTTTTGGAGGCGGGTAGGGGTAGGTTTGCGGTAGTTTGGGTAACTACTAATAAAGGTTTTGAAAGGTTTCGCATCGTTTAATCAATTACGGATTTTACTTTATACGATAATCATAAATTAAAAGTTACACTAAAAAGTGTATAATCTTGTTGTAGGCCAAATAGTTATATTTGCGCCCATGGATACTATAAATTGGGCCGATTTTGAAAAGGTTGAACTACGGGTAGGCACTGTGCTCGAGGCTTTTGACTTTCCGGAGGCCCGCAAACCGGCTTATAAAGTCAGGGTTGATTTTGGGGAGTTCGGCGTCAAATGGTCGAGTGCGCAAATCACCAAACATTACACAAAACAGGAGTTGGTAGGCAGGCAGATAGCTGGTGTGATTAATTTTCCTAAAAAGCAAATTGCCAACTTTATGTCTGAGTTTCTGGTAACCGGCTTCGCCGATGAGAACGGCGACATCGTACTAACCGCTATAGATAAGAAAGTACCCAACGGCAGCAAGTTAATATGAACGTAAGTAATTACATTTTGGGCCCGCATTTGGTGGGCATAATCATGCTTTTGCTTGGTTTGATCATGACTAAGTTTCCGCCTAAAAATATCAATAAGTGGTATGGCTATCGCACCGCATCGTCTATGAAGAGCCAGCAAGCCTGGAATGAAGCTACCCGCTATTCGGCCAAAATGATGATAACTACAGGCCTGGTCCTTCTTATTGCGGGTATTGTACTTACTGTATTGATGAACTATTTAATTATCGACAAACAAAAAGTAGAAGGCCTGATGATGGGCATCACCATAGCTATGGGGATATTACCGGCTGTAATCATGATCGCAAGGACCGAGAGCCACCTGGACAAAACCTTTAATAATAAGAATGAGATACGTTAATTTCGGCGATGAGTCGGCTTTATCGCCGGATGAGTTTTTTATGGATCAGGCGCTGCATGAGGCGCAACTGGCTTATGCCGAAGACGAGATACCTATTGGCGCCGTAGTAGTTTGCCAGGGCAAAATTATCGGTCGCGGCCATAACCTTACCGAGCGACTAAATGACGTATCCGCACATGCGGAAATGCAGGCCCTAACTGCAGCAGCTAATTTTTTGGGCGGCAAATATCTGAAAGATTGCACTCTTTACGTAACCCTTGAGCCCTGTGTAATGTGCGCCGGTGCATCCTACTGGTTTCAGGTTGGTAAGATTGTTTTCGGCGCTTACGACACCCGCATGGGCTTCGGTCGTTTGAACCAGAAGGTTACCCACCCGAAAACCATCATCACCGGCGGTATTCGCGAAAACGAATGTGCCGAGCTGATGCGCAATTTTTTTAGGAGTAAGCGATAAGCAGGCGGTGTTTGTTTCACGCGAGGGTGAAACAAATGAAACAGATGAAACAAGATTTCGAGGCAACTTATTGTATATCAATTTATTGTTGAAATTGAGTGAAACAAAATGAAACAAGATACTGACACACCTGCGTCACCATATATTTCTAAATAAATATTATGGTAATTCATCCTCATATCTCATTGAAATAGTAGTATAAATAATGTCAACCCGTGCGATGAAGTAAGCCTCTCTTAAAAATCAACGCAAAGGGAAAAAAACATGACATTATTTTACAACAAAAACCGCAGTAGCGCATTATATTTGCTAGACAACAATTTTTAAACTTTAAAATAGCAATTATGGCATTTACACTACCGGCGCTTTCTTATGCTACCGATGCATTAGAACCGCACATTGATAAACTGACCATGGAAATTCACCATGGCAAGCACCACCAGGCTTATGTTACCAACTTAAACAAAGCTTTAGAGGGTAAACCTGAGGCTGACGGTAACCTGGACGACATCATCAAAAACATTTCAAAATATCCTGCAGCTGTACGTAACAACGGTGGTGGTCATTATAACCACAGTTTGTTCTGGACCTTGCTTTCGCCAAATGGCGGCGGCGAGCCTACAGGCGCTTTGGCCGATGCTATCAAAAACACTTTCGGTTCATTTGCTGAATTTAAAACTAAAGTATCTGAAGCCGGCGCTACCCGTTTCGGTTCAGGCTGGGCCTGGTTAGTGGTTACCGCCGATAAAAAATTGGCTATCACCTCAACTCCAAACCAAGACAACCCCTTAATGGACATTGCCGAAGTGAAAGGTACCCCAATTTTAGGTATCGACGTTTGGGAGCATGCTTACTACCTGAAATACCAAAACCGTCGCCCTGATTACTTAGCAGCTATCTGGAATGTAATTAACTGGCCACACGTTGCTGAGTTATACGCTAAAGCGATAGCTTAATTTTTGATTTCGGATTTCGGTCCCGATAGCTATCGGGGTTCGATTTCGGATTTAGAATATTTATTTAAGGGCAGCAATCATTGTGCTGCCTTTTTTTGTTATTAAAGAAGTTTGTCATTGCGAGCGAAGCGTGGCAATCGCGAACTATGCATCCTTGCGATTGCTTCGTCGTTCCTCCTCGCAATGACAATATAATTTTGATTCCCATGAAAGCCAACGTACTCGAAGCCACCGATAAACTTGTATGGAAAGAAGTTGAGAAGCCAACCTTAGCCACCGGCGAAGTGCTGGTGAAAATTAAAACCGCCGGATTGAACCGTCGTGATTATTGGATTACTATTGGCAAATACGCCGGACTGAAATATCCTACCATTTTAGGATCGGATGGGGCTGGAGTTGTAGCTGAGGTAGGTGAGGGTGTCGATTCGTCGTGGCTAAATAAAGAAGTTGTCATTAATCCAGCTAACAATTGGGGCAGTGATGAAAACTATCAAGGCAAAGATTTCAAAATTTTAGGTTTGCCTGACGATGGTACTTTTGCCGAATACGTGAAAACCCACGCCGAATACCTGTATGATAAACCTGCCTATTTGAATTGGGAACAAGCCGCTGCATTTCCATTGGCGGGGCTTACGGCTTTTCGAGCGTTGTTTACCAAAGGTCGTGCTAAGAAAGGAGATAAGGTGTTGATATCGGGTGTTGGCGGCGGTACCGGTGTGTTTGCTTTACAGTGGGCTGTAGCCGCAGGTTGCCAGGTGTTTGTAACCTCAAGCAGCGGCGATAAAATTGAGCGGGCAAGGCAGTTAGGTGCGCAGGCCGGTGTAAATTATAAGGCACAAGACTGGGCCGAAGAGCTTCAGCATCTGTCTGGCGGTTTTGATGTGATTATTGACAGCGCGCTGGGTCACGGCTTTGTTAAATTTGTAGACTTGGCTAAACCGGGTGGCCGGATTGTTTTCTTCGGCGCCACAGCAGGTGATATGCCGTCTATACCCGGCAGGAAGATATACTGGAAGCAGTTGCAGATATTAGGCACCACAATGGGTACAAAAAAGGATTTTGAGGCCATGCTTGACTTTATGAATAAACACGAGATCATTCCGGTGATCGATGAGGTTTGCCCGCTGGCCGAAGCGGTTAAGGCTATTGAAAAGATGCGCAACTCCTCGCAGTTTGGCAATATCGTCCTGAAAGCTTAAAACCGATGCTGCAATTAAGGGTTGAGGGCATAAAATGGGAGACTGCCGATACGGCTACTTTTTATCTGACCGAAGTATCCGGCAAAAAGGTCAACTACAAGGCCGGTCAGTTTATTACGCTGGTTTTTACACATCGCGATGAAGAGATTCGCCGTTCATATTCGCTCAGTTCATCGCCCGACGAAAAGCTGCTATCCATCACCGTGAAGCGCATTGCCAATGGCGAGATATCACGCTTTATGCTCACCAAAATTAAGCCCGGCGACATTCTGAATGCTGTAGAGCCGGCCGGCAGGTTCACGGTGGCCAATTTTATTGAGCAAAAGGATATCTTATTCTTTGCTGCCGGCAGCGGTGTGGTGCCGATATTTTCACAGCTAAAATACATCCTAAGCAGAGGCGGGAAAAGTAAGCTGACCCTGTTTTACAGTAGCCAGGATCGCGCCTCAATTTTATTTGCCGATGCGTTAAATGAACTGCAAACCCAACATCCCGACAGGTTAAAAATCATCTACCTGCTCAGCAATGAAGGCAAGCGACTAAACAACGTTAACACAGAGCTGTTAGTGAATCGCTTTATACAATTTGATCTGAACAGCGCCGAGTTTTATCTATGCGGTCCGTTTGCTTATATGCGGATGGTTAGGTTGACGCTGTTGTTTATGGGGATAGACAATAGCCATATCCGCAAAGAAAACTTTGTACTAAAAACCATCCCGGTTACAACAGGTTATATCAACTATCAGCCACGGTACGTCCGCATTAAATTTAATCATGAAGTGCATGACCTGATGGTAGGCGAAAACCAAACCATCCTGCAAGCAGCCCTGCAAAACAATCTGCAGCTACCTTATAGCTGCCGCGCGGGTATCTGCTCGGCTTGTACTGCTGTTTGTACTAGCGGCCGTATTGATATGTCAGTTAATGATGTATTGACGGATCTTGACCTGTCCCACGGTCTTATTCTCACCTGTACCGGGCACCCGGTTAGTGATGATGTGGTGATTGAGTTTTTGTAAATTCCAATTTTTGTCATTGCGAGCGAAGCGTGGCAATCGCACGCGTTTATGTAGCCTTACTTGCGGTTGCCACGCTACGCTCGCAATGACATAATTAATAAGCTTTGATGTAGAAAGTGTTAAATTTAATAGCTTCACACCCTCGCAACCAAAGCCTTATTATGCGTACGGCGATGCACCACCTCTTTAGCTTTCTTTCCTTTTTTATTGCGCTTACCCCACCATATCACAAAACCGGTAATTGGTAAACTGGCGCAAATGAGACTGGCTAGAAAGGCAATGATCTTTGTCGGCAGCCCCAATATCTGGCCAACGTGGATATCGTAGTTCATGTCGTTCATTTTCAGGCCGGGGCTTTTGGTTTGGTGCTTCAATACCTTGAGCGGCTTGCCGCTAAACTGATCGAACGTATAAGTATCGCTTTTGTAATAACGCATGGGTTCATAGTATGCGTTAACGGTGATAGTGCTGCCGGCATTCTGGATTTCGCCATAAATAATCAGCATATGGGCTTGTGGCGTATGCTGATGGGCGTAAAGAAATCCTTTATCCCATGCGTTTATGGGCACCTGCGGTTTATGCAGCGAGTCAGATACTGAAGCGCGTTCTTCTACAGAATAAGTTTGTCCCAGGTTTACGGCTTTATTAATGCCCTTCGTCACCCATTCAAAACAAATAGACAGACCGGTTATAGCTAATATCAGCGCGATGCTGCAGGCATAAAAGCCCAATACATTGTGTAAATCGTAGTTAATGCGGCGCCAGCGTCCGTTCCATTTTATGGTGAAGCTGCGTTTGCGGTCGCTTTTACGTTTGGGCCACCAGAGTACAATGCCGGTTATCAGGAGCACCACAAAAATAACAACCGACCACCCCACAATCTGCTTGCCTATGGCCGGAGGCAGCAGCAGGTACAAATGAATGTACTCGACCACCACAAAGAAGTTGCGCATGATATTTTCGTCATACAGAAACTTGCCGCTGTAAGGGTTTAGGCTGATGTAGCGTATGCCCACTTTGGGCACTTCCAGCATAACAATAGCCGGGCGATCTTTACCGTAATAACCCACAGCCGGATTTTTGTCGGCAGTAGGATAGTATTTAAAAGCAATCTGCCTCAGTTGCGAGGGCAGCATAAATGGCTTTTGCTCGACAGCCACTTTGCGGTAATCAAAAAGCGCATCCTGTATCTCATCCTGGAAAACATACAGGCAACCGGTGAGGCTTACAATCACCACCACCAAACCCGAGATAAACCCTAACCAGCGATGAATAAACAGTATGTTCTTTTTTAGAGGCGTCATAAAATTTGATGCCCGCAAGTTACGACTTTATTGTTATTTAGACTAGTTTTAAATAATGTAGAGTTTGACCTCTCCCTAGCCCTCTCCAAAGGAGAGGGAACCATTGGCGTTGTTGTGTAATAGGGAATGCGGGAGATGCAAAATGTTGCGTCTCTAATACATAGATTTCTAACTAGCAAACCTGCTAATCATCTCCCCCTCCTTTGGAGAGGGCCGGGGTGAGGTCAGAACCGGGCTGTCGTATTGGTTATATGCGCCAAATGATGTTTACTATGCCACGCATATAGCGCTAAATTTCTTTTCAGCGTGATTTGTCCGCCGGTTTCAGGGTGGATGAAGTAGCGGTTCCAATCGTCGTCAGTAAAACTTTCAAACAAAGCTACCAGACGCTGATGGATGCCTTCAAGCATGATAAGCGAGGGCTCAATCGGCAATTTATAATCTGCAAGGTTTGCCCATTCTGTTTGATTGTAAGCTTTAATGGTTGGGCTGTCTTCAGTCATTGTCCACTTAAAACGTATTATTGAATTAGTGTGGCTGTCTGCAACGTGATGCACAACTTGCCGTATGGTCCAGCCGCCGGGGCGGTAAGGAGTGTCCAATTGTTTATCTGTTAAACCGGCCACGGCTACGCGCATTTTTGCGGGTAGTTGGCGAATATCATTTATCCAGCCTTTCATGGCTTCGGGGCTGTAAGTTTCAGGGACAACAAATTTGCCTATTGGAAATTGTAATGGGTCGACGGTTGATGTGGTACTCATGGTATCTTTGGTTAGAATGCTAAAGTCGGATGTTTTTTATTGAAGTCGGTCGCCTCCTGGTAAATTCTAGCAGCTTCCAAGGTCTTGCCCTCACCAAACAGCTGGCCCATAAAGGTGATGCTGGTTGGCCTGCCGGCTTTGTTAAATCCGTTAGGTAAAACCACGCATGGGTTACCGGTGAGGTTGGTTAAGGTTAAATTGGCGCTAAATGCCGGAGATACGTAAATATCCAATCCCTTTAGCTTTTCATACCATTGTTGTATCAGCAATGTACGCGCGCGACTGGCCTGAATATATTCAACCGCCGGTACAAACTGCGCCGCGCGGAAAATATTTGGCCAGGCATACTTGCTTTGTCGCGCCAGCATATCGTCTTTATGATTCAATACCAGTTCCTGGAAGGCTGCGCCGGCTTCAACATCCAACATCATGGAAATAGCGCCCAGCGGCATCTTTGGCGTTTCAATCGGGATTAATTCAGCGCCCAGCGCTTTTAGTTTTACCAGAGTTAGCGAATCATTGGTTTTATTGGAATAGCGATTTTCAAAAGCCGATTTCACGTAACCAATCTTCCAACCCTTTAATGAGGCTACACTGCCGTCATAATTAAACGGTGCGGCTATGGTGCTTAAATCGTTCGCATCAGTACCTTGTATTGCGTTAAAAACAATAGCGCAATCTTCCACGCTTCGGGTTATGGGGCCCAACTTGTCCATGCTCCAGCTTAAGGCCATCGCTCCATATTTGCTAACGCGACCAAATGACGGGCGCAAACCGGTATCGCCGCATTCTGTAGATGGTGATACGATGGATCCCAAAGTTTCTGACCCGATGGCAAATGGCAGGCACCCCGCGCTTACTGCAGATGCAGGCCCGGCTGATGAACCGCTCGAACCACGAGTGATATCCCAGGGGTTGCGCGTCATACCACCAAACCAGGTATCGCCCATAGCTAACTCGCCTAAGGTAAGCTTGGCAACCAGTACCGCACCGGCAGCGCGCAGGCGTTTTACGACGGTGGCGTCAACGTCCAGATGCTGTTCTTTGTAGGGCGATGCGCCGAAAGTTGTTTTTGAATCGGCGGTCGAAAGGAGGTCCTTTACACCGTAAGGAATGCCATGAAGCACGCCGCGATATTTGCCGGCTTTAATTTCGGCGTCGGCTTGTGCTGCTTCTTTCAGAGCATCATCCTCGGTAAAGCTGACCACAAAAAGCAGCTTGGAGTTGTATTTTTTTAGCCGGTCGATATAAAACTTAGTCAGCTCGACAGAAGTGATCTGGTGGGTGCGCAATAACTCGCTTAGCTGATGGATGGTGTAGAAAGCCAGCTCATTTTTATCCGTAGGTAATTTTACCGGGGCGATCCTGGATAGTTTGAACCCATTGCTTTTATCCTGCGATACAAAACCAACCGGCACCGGGTTAAAATTCAGCGACGGTACCACGCTGTTGGGCATGTTAAGCTTGCGCAATTGCTCATAATACTGAACACGCTCGTTCATAGCGTTCAGCATAGAATCTCTTTGCGCATTGTTAAATTCTATACCGATGATTTTTTCGGCAGCGGCCACAATTTCGGTAGTAATTGGACTCGATTGTACTCTGTTCCAAACAAAAGCGCCAAAAATAAAGCTTAAAATGAGGCTTAGCGGTAAAACAGCATACTTTAAAGTAGAATTTTTTGCCATAAATACAAGGTTTGCTCTAATTTAGCGTTTTTAAATCTGTTTATCCGGCTGATGGTGAAAAAGTTATTTGCTCTGGTTATTATCTTTTATTCTTCTTTTACTTTCGCGGAAACCATCAAGACCGATGTTTTGGTAATTGGCAGTGGGCCGGGTGCGGTTGCGGCGGCTATACAAAGTTCGCGTAGCAAACTCAAAACCGTACTGCTGGTTAACGGCAGCTGGATGCCGATGCTGCAAGGCAAGAACATGATCATCATTGATGGCAACAGCAATCTGCCTTCAGGTATTTGGGGCGAGTTCAGAAAGCAGATTCATCAGTTTTATAAAAACACGCCGGGTTATGATACCACATATACGGCACCTCTTAAATTCGAACCCTTTACGGGTGCGGGCATTCTCAAAAAAATAGCCGATACCACGTCGCGTTTAACTTTAAAGTTAGACGCTCCTTATAAAACTATTGAGAAAGATGGCACAGGTTGGGAGGTTTCTTACATACAAAATGACAAGCTTTACCACGTAAAAGCCAAAACTTTAATTGATGCTACAGACGGTAACCAGGTAACCAAGCTTGCCGGCGCATCTGTGCAACCAGCTTTGGCTTACAGTGATAATTTGTACCGCACCTCAATAGCTGCGGGGGATAATCTCGCGGTACCGGTAAATATAACAAGCAAAGCGGTCAGTCCTTCTGTATCTCATTTTATACCCATGAATTTATTGGTGGCAAAGAATGCCGATAATTTATTTGTGACCGAAAACGTATTGCACAATCAGCCAAACCTGCCCATGCAAATGGCCATAGGGCAGGGCGCGGGTACCATAGCAGCATTTTGCGCCTTCTTTAAAACTACCAGTAAAAGCCTGAAAGTAAGAGCTATACAAAGCGAACTACTTGATTTTAAAGGATACCTACTGCCTTTTGATGATGTTAATCCGAAAGATCGTTATTTCCGTGCTATACAGCAGATTGCCGTTACGGGATTATTAAAAGGTGTGGTAAAGAACAAAGACAACGGACAAGCTGAATACCTATTCATGCCCGATTCGGCGGTTTATACGGCTGAGATTAAGCCGGTGCTCACAGAAATTTACAGTCGTGCCTTTATCTGGTTCAACAATGCCAAGCCAGACGTTAAATTTACCATCGGCAATCTGTTGTCATTCATCAGCGAGATCACGCTTTCAGAGCCGCAAACATTTCGGAAGACGATGCAAAAAGACTGGAAAAGTAAATACAGGTTCAAGTCAGAGTTTGACCTGAACCATTTTATTACCCGAAGGGAATTTGCCATTCTGGCTAACCAATATCTGAATCCGTTTGCCCGTACTATTGACCTTACGGGGCGTGTGATCAATTAAGAAATCTCTAAGTCGAATTTTATTTATATCAATGTCATTTCGATCAACAGGAGAAATCTTATACTAGCGATAAGTGCGAGGTGTATAAGATTTTTTCGCTATGCTCAAGAGAGAAGTTCTCCTCGTTCCTCGTCGAAATGGTACGCTTTTTTTTAAATCATCAATCAGCATCAAAGCGTGCTATGACCTTTCTACCCAGATCATAAGTAATTCTGAATGCTTCCTGATTGTCGTTAAACTGACCCGGCGAAAAGTGGAAACTGGCAATAAACTGTCCTTTTATCCTGTCGAACATAAAGGGCGTGTAGATAATATCCAAACGATTATATGTTGGTTTTGAATAATAAGAATCGCCATAAACAATGGTACTACCTTGTCCGTGGTAAAACTCTTCATAAAATGCCAGTCGGTGGTAGCTTAGATAAGCGCTAAATACAAAGCCTTTTGGTGTTTTAAAACCGTCAAAACCGCGCTCGCGCTGCAGCGACATTAAACCGCCGGCTTCAAAAGTCAGGGAATCGAATACTGTTTTATGGCTAAAGTCGAGACCAAGTTTAACTTCGGCGGCGCCGTTGTCATTGATGTGGTCGTTAGGTACAGATATTTCAGCGCCGGCATCATGCATTAAAAAGAAGTAGTGCGATACGTAAAATGGTCCGTAAGTAACCGGGCGATATTTACCTGAAAACCCGAACAGAAACTGTTCCCGGCGCGTTGCAGTTTGGCGGCTCACCCAATCAATCCAGCCGGTTTCTGTAAAGTTTTCGGTTTGATATCGCGCCAACAAACCCTCAACGTTGGGCCGATAGTAGCGTAAGGTGTCATTTAATAAGGCACGCGGATAATCGTCTAATAGACCTGCTCTTGGAAACTCACCGGCGTAGAAGTTCCATTTGGTGCCGCTATATTTGTAGTAAGCCACTGGGTCAACCTGGCCAAAGAATGGTTGTGCGCCAAACTCATGCAGCGCATTGACGCCTACAATGAAATGATTTACACTGTCAAGGTTCAAACCAAAATCAAGCGCGGTGCGGGTTCCTGAATAAGTGCGCGAGCGCGGTATGAATGCTTTATACTCGCGATTATCTAAAAAGCCGAGGCCATTAAAGTTAACGTCTAAACTGCGCTGAGCCATAGCCGCGGTGCTGCTTAATATCGAAACAAAGAGAATGAGATGGATTTTTTTTAACATAGGTAAAAGGTATTAATGAAGCGGGTTAATTGACTTGTAACTGGATGATCCTGCTGTTTTTACTGCCTTCAAAAGGTTCTGTCCTGATAGAAAATATCATTTCGTATTTCCCTTTTTTGGGTGCGGTAATATTAAATGTATAATGTGTGCTCTCGCCCGGCTTTAGGGTGATGTTATTAAAATCGTCTCCGCTTTTTTGTGCCGACCCTGTGCCATCATTCCGAAAGAAAACAACACCTAAAAGCGCTTTGTGCAGGCGCCCCTTATTACTGAAATTAACGGTGTAAGTATATGGATTTGTGATGGTTAAGCCAATAGCTTTGTGCTCGCCCTCACTCAAAGCCAAATGGGTAAAGCCAACATCGATCTTTAGCTTTTGATAGGTACGCACATCATCTACCCAGCCGCCATACCAAACGCCTGCTTTTGTACGTATGGCTTCATTTGCGTCAACTTGCGGGGTGTCTATCAAATGATAAGCACGCTGATGCTGCATTTCTTCCTCAATGGGCCAGATATCATACTGCGTGCGGCGGTAATAACGAGAGTCGTACGAGAAGGCTTTGAGGCTGTTAGTATAGTAATTGTATTTTGAAGGATTTTGAAAGCCGTTATCCAGAATCAGATAGCTATCGCCAATTTTTTTATGGATGGTTTGCGCCCAATCTTTAAAGCCATAGTAGCTTTTTATCTGGCCTATTTGGGTCACTACCGGCCATTGAAACAGCATGCCCAATCGTAATCCCACCACAAAAATAATATTGATGATAGCCACGGTATTGAACCATTTGGGTACGCCTCCTTTTTGATTAAAGCGGATGAGCGACAACATCACCAGAGGTGCAAAGGCAATAAGCGTCCAATGGGGCTGGGCTTCACCTCTGAAGGTGGCAAAGAAAAAGAATGCCGTTGTACCGATACCATTTACCAGCAGGCAGCGGATAAAAGCATCTTTGATCTTAATGGTATAAGCCGAATAAAACAAAAACCAACCAATGATAGGGCCGGCCATGAGCAGTTGTCCCGGTATGTATAAATAACTGTTCTCCGGATTATAAACTTTTACCGCGCGTTCATATAAATGGTAATTGACCGATGGAAAACCATGATTTATTTGCCATAATATGTGCGGGATATACAGCACCACTGCCAGCGCCGCAATGAACCAGAACGACGGCCGCTTAAACAGTTTGATGTTACTGATCACCGTAAATGCAACCAGCAGTACCGCATGGTACTTGCTGTAAAACATGCAAGCTATGACTACACCCAAAACCGTCGCCAGCCACAACTTATCTTCATCAATATATCGTTGGTAGAAATAGTAAAACAGTACGGCGAAGAAAAACAGGGGCGCATCAGGCGTGGTGGTAAAGCCGTAGATATGCAATATCAACATACCGGCTACTACCAGTATAAAGGCCGAAGCACTAACCGCATATCGCCTTAAAATGAGCCACAGCACATAGATACCGGTGCTGCTGGCTATAATGGTGATAAGCCGCATGCAAAACTCATTGTGTCCAATACTGTCGCCAAAGCGGATGAACAGGGCCACCATTGGCGGATGGTCGAAATAACCCCAGTCAAGGAAACGCGAGTACATCCAGTAGTAGGCTTCGTCGGCATGGAGTTCGAGCGTTGCCGCCTGGATGGCGTTTAATATCGTCCAGCACAACAAAAAGTACCAGATAGGTTTGTCAGATTGTTTGGTTGTTTGGGTAGATGACAACATTAAACGAAATAGTTTCAGAACACGCAAAGGTAGGTAAATATTTGTCGCGACCACCACAAATGTAAATTGCTGCAGAACTACTACATTAGCAACACAAAAAAGACAAACACACTATGACTAAAGCTATTGAAATTATAAAACTACCGCGCATAAAGCTGCTCGATGCGGTAAAAGACCTGTCTGTAGAACAATTGAATAAAATACCCGCCGGTTTCAACAATAATATCATCTGGAACCTAACGCACATGGTAGCTGCACAACAAAATATTTGCTATAAACAAGCCGGTTTAGATATTATGATCGATGAGCGTTTCTTCACAGCGTTTTTACCGGGAACAAAGCCCGAAGGATTGATGGATGCTGATGATATTGAAATGGTTAAGGAGCTGTTCTTTTCAACGCTGGATCAATTGGATGCCGATCTGCAAAACGGCAAGTTCGCCAATTATAAGTCGTGGACAACCCGTTATGGTAACAGCATTAACAGCGGTGAAGAAGCTGCTGCGTTTTTACCTTTTCATGAAGGGATACATACCGGGTATATCTGGGCTTTGAAGCGGGTGATATAACACGGAAAATAACTATCTGTCATTGCGAGCGTAGCGCGGCAATCGCAAGGAGAAAAGTATAGTTCGCGATTGCTTCGTCGTTCCTCCTCCAATGACAAAAACGGATAAAATAAAAGCGGCCCTATTCGGGCCGCTTTTCCTTTTTTATATTTATAACGATAGAATAACGGCTTGCAATCTGTTATTCTTTCAAACCCTTTGTCCATTGTAAATAGAGGCAAATCAAAATATAGCGCGGTTGCAGCTATTACTGCATCCGGAAGTTTGGTTTTAAATTTTGCCCTAATTTCTATAGTGATATCTTTAATAGCGGGTTCGATGTCTACTATATAGCATTCAGACAGGAAATTTTTTATTAGGATTTTGTCGGATGCTTTAAGATTAGGAAAGCTTAATATTTCGATTTCAGAAATTACCGAAACAAATAAATTCCGATTGGTGATTAATTCTTGTACCTCGGTGACGCCATTAAATAAGTTTATAATAAAAGACGTATCTACAACATACTATCTCCACTCATCTCTTACCTTGATTTGGTATTCTAAACCATCAACCCCGAATTGTACTTTTCCAAAATATTTATTCAGGTCGATAGTCGCTTTTTTCTTAGGTAATTTAATTAAAGCAGCATCAAGTTGGCTACGACTGGTTGTTTTAGTTATCTCGATTACTTTTGCCATAAACAAATATACTCAAATATTTAAAAATAAAAGCGGCCCGGAATCGGGCCGCTTTTATTTTATGCTTAGGATGGGTGCTTACACTCCTAATAACAATCTTGCAGGATCTTCCAGTAATTGTTTAACCCTTACCAGGAAGCTTACTGATTCGCGGCCGTCAACAATACGGTGATCGTATGACAGGGCCACGTACATCATAGGGCGGATAACCACCTGACCGTTTACAGCTACCGGGCGCTCAATAATGTTGTGCATACCCAGGATAGCAGATTGTGGCGAGTTGATGATCGGTGTAGATAACATCGAACCAAACACACCACCGTTAGTAATGGTAAAGGTACCGCCGGTCATTTCTTCCAGCGATAGTTTGTTTTCGCGTGCTTTGGTAGCCAGGGCAACAATTGCTTTTTCAATATCGGCCAGACCCATGCTATCAGCATTGCGGATAACCGGAACTACCAGACCTTTAGGCGCAGACACGGCGATTGAGATATCAGCAAAATTGCTGTAAACAATCTCTTCGCCTTCAATGCGGGCGCCCACTGCCGGCCAGTCTTTCAAGGCCTCGGTAACCGCTTTGGTGAAAAATGACATAAAGCCTAAACCAACACCATATTTCTCTTTGAATTTATCTTTGTATTTGGCGCGCAGGTCCATGATAGGCTGCATGTCTACCTCGTTAAAGGTAGTTAACATGGCGGTTTCATTTTTTACGGTAACCAAACGTTTTGCAACAGTTTTGCGCAGCGGCGACATTTTTTCGCGACGCTCGCTTCTTGAACCTGCAGGTGCAGCAGGCGCCGGGGCGGCAGCAGGTGCACTTGGAGCAGCTACAGGCGCTTTTGCAGGCGCACTTTGCGCAGCCAGCGCATCTTCTTTAGTGATACGGCCGTTAACGCCTGTACCGGTAACAGAACCGGCCTCAACGCCTTTTTCGGCTAATATTTTTGCAGCAGCAGGCGATGGTGTGCCTGATGCGTAAGTAGTTCCTTTGTCGGCACTAGCAGGGGCCGGAGCGGCAGTCTCGGCTTTGGCAGCAGGTGCGGCTTCAGCTTTTGCAGCCGGAGCAGCGGCTGCGGCGCCACCTTCTTCAATAGTACAAACAACAGCGCCAATGGCTAATACATCGCCCTCTTTAGCTATTGTTTTTAAAACGCCCGCTTTTTCGGCGGTAAGCTCAAATGTAGCTTTATCAGATTCCAGTTCGGCAATGGCTTCGTCCATGGCTACGGTATCGCCATCTTTTTTTAACCAGCTTGATAACGTTACTTCTGTTATTGACTCGCCAACCGGCGGAACTTTAATTTCTAAACTCATATTCTATTTATGGATATGTTATTTGTTTTTTATTTTCTGTCGTTTTCTGTAAAGGCACTTATCTTATCCCATAGTCTTGCAGCAATATTTTGCATCCCTTTATTGCACGGGTGCAATTCTATCCCAAAACTTGTCCACATACCAAATGAGAAATTTGTCATGTCATTTATCATTGAGCTCAACAAAACATATGGTGGATGACTTTGCATTAACGGGTCAACATGACTTCCCCAAACCGATCCAGCGCTTAAAATAATAATATGTGGATTAACAGCTTTAAAGTAATTGATCAGTGCTGTATATCGCTCATCAAAGACTTGAAGATCAGCATATTTCGGCACGTCTTCTCCGATACGTAGAATAAGCAGATCAGGTTTTAAATCCCTAAGATCCTTTAAATTGGTATCGAAGTCATAACTAATTGCATCGACCTCAAATGCTCCGATATTTCTTACCGTAACAGTCACATCTGGGTTTTTAACCCTAAAGTAGCGTGTTAATATATGCACATAATCCAAATCTTCCGATGTTGCCGCCATCCCCCAATCTCCATACCAACCAGTTTCAGTATTATGCGGTGCAAAAGTAATGCTGTTGCCTAATATTACTACATTGTTGAATGTTAAAATACTGGTGCCTGGTGTATAATCGTGTTTTTTACAACTAACCAACAATGGCAAAAGAAACAATAACAATAAACGTTTTGCCATCGTTATCAATCTGCGCCGGCAGTAGCCATTTTTTCGGTTGTCGCTTTAACAGCGTCCTTCACCTTTTTGCCTGCCGGCGATTCAAATGCTTTTGTAATTAAGTACAATTGCTGTGCGGCGTGCTGTTTAGCAAAACCGGTAGCAGTACTTGCACTTTCATTTCTTGATATTACATCAAAACGCAGCGCCGCTTCTGTGCGTGATTTACGCCACAGATATGGCCATGCACCCATGTTTTCAGGTTCTTCCTGTACCCAGATAAAATCAGTAGCCTTGTTGTATTTAGTTCTGATAGCAGCTATTTGCTGCACCGGGGTAGGGTATAGCTGTTCTACACGAACAATAGCAACGTCTTTACGGTCGTCGGCAGTTTGTTTTTCCAGTAAGTCGTAGTAGATCTTACCAGAACAGAACAATACGCGTTTAACTTTTTTAGCGTCTGCAATTGCGTCATCAATAACTTCTTTGAAACCACCGTCAGTAAAATCAGCCAAAGGCGATACGCATTTAGGCGCACGCAGCAAGCTCTTAGGTGTAAAGATCACCAAAGGTTTGCGGAACTCGCGATATATTTGACGACGTAACACATGGAAGAAGTTGGCCGGGGTAGTACAGTTAGCCACCTGGATATTATTATCGGCACAAAGCTCCATAAAACGCTCAATACGTGCTGATGAGTGTTCCGGACCCTGACCTTCATAACCGTGAGGCAACAACATTACCAAACCGTTACCGCGCTGCCATTTAGTTTCGGCGCTGGCGATATATTGGTCGACTATGGTTTGTGCACCATTGAAGAAGTCGCCAAATTGCGCTTCCCAGATGGTTAATGCGTTAGGGTTTGCCAGGGCATAGCCATATTCAAAACCTAAAACACCATATTCAGATAACAGTGAGTTATAGATATAAAATTTCTCTTTGCCCAGATTATACATCGGGCTGTATTCTTCTTCAGAATCAGCTAACGTCAATACCGCGTGGCGGTGTGAGAAGGTACCGCGTTTAACGTCCTCGCCGCTCAGGCGTACTGCGTAGCCTTCGATTAATAAAGAGCCGTAAGCCATTAATTCGCCCATTGCCCAGTCAAACACCTGGGTGTTGTTAACCATTTTGGCGCGCTCTTCAAACAGCTTCTCGATCTTTTTGAAGAATACTTTATCTTTTGGCAGCGTGGTAATTTTTTTACCGATAGCCAGTAATTCTTCTTTGCTGACTGCAGTTTTTACCGGTGCGTTAAAATCTCTTTCGGTAGCCAGGTGCAAACCGTTCCAGGCACCGGCAAACATCGGGATAGAATCTGTAAAACGATCCTGAGCTTTTGATTCGTCCAGGTCTTTTTGCAAACGGGCGCGGAAATCCTGCTCCATCTGTTTTACTTCGTCCTCTTTCACCACACCTTCGGCAGTGAGCTTGGTCATGTAAACCTCGCGCGGGTTAGGGTGGGCCTCGATGGCTTTGTATAATAGCGGCTGGGTGAATTTAGGCTCATCGGCCTCGTTATGGCCGTAACGGCGGTAGCACAAGATGTCAATAAATACATCGCCGCCAAAGGCCTGACGATACTCCATCGCCATGTTAATTACGTAGGCCAAAGCTTCAACGTCATCACCATTTACGTGGAATACCGGCGCTAATACAGTTTTAGCAACGTCAGTACAGTAGGTACTTGAACGGGCATCGGTAAAGTTGGTGGTAAAACCAATCTGGTTGTTAATAACCAGGTGGATGGTACCACCGGTGCAATAGCCTTCCAGTTTTTCCATCTGCAATACTTCGTAAACGATACCCTGACCGGCTACCGAAGCATCACCATGAATTAGTATAGGAGCGATTTTATGATTATCGCCATTGTATTTAAAGTCGATTTTTGAGCGGGTCAAACCTTCAACAACCGGGTCTACCGCCTCTAAGTGCGATGGGTTAGGGCAAAGGCTCAGGTGAACTTTTTTACCGTTCTCGGCCTCAACGTCTGTCGAGAAACCTAAGTGGTATTTAACGTCGCCGCTGGCGTTTGAGTCGACATCAAAAGTTTTACCTTCAAACTCAGAGAAGATCTCTTTGTAGGTTTTTTTCATGATGTTGGCCAACACGTTCAAGCGTCCGCGGTGAGCCATACCAATGGTAAACTCTTCGATACCCAAAGTAGCGCCTTTTTGAATAACTGAGTCCATCGCCGGGATCAGCGCTTCAGCACCCTCTAACGAGAAACGTTTTTGGCCCAGGAATTTGGTGCCTAAAAAGTTTTCGAAAATTACGGCTTCAGTTACTTTGCGCAGCATCAGCTTTTTCTCTTCGGCAGAGAATGATGGTTTGTTGCGCTGTTTTTCCATACGCTCCTGGAACCATTTTACTTTAACAGGGTTGCGTATATATAAAAATTCGGCGCCAATGGTGCTGCAATAAGTTTCTTCCAGCATCTGAACTATGTCGCGCAGTTTGGCAGGGCCGATGCCAATTTCATGACCGGCATTGAAAACGGTGTCCATATCGGCGTCTGAAAGACGGAAGTTAGACAGTTCCAGTGCAGGTAAATGATGACGGCGCTCGCGCACGGGGTTTGTATCTGCAAACAAGTGTCCGCGGCCGCGGTAACCGTCTATCAGGTTTAAAACATTAATTTCTTTTAAAAAGTGATCGGGAGTTTCGGCACTTACAGAAGGTGCTTCAGACCCGCGTCCAAAATCAAAACCTTCGAAGAATTTTTGCCATCCAAAGTCAACCTGGGAAGGGTCTTCTTTGTAGGTTTCATATAGAGATTCGATAAAAGCAGCGTTGTTATTATTGATATAATTGAGGCTATCCATGGTAAACCAATCTTAAGATGTTGCAAAAGTAAGCATTAACGTATTATAAACATTAAATTTAATTACAAAACATTTACCACTTTGTAACAAAAAAGCAAGTAAATGACAAAACAGACAATTATGTTATAATTGTGCCGCAAAAGCGTACAATATTGGCTTTTTGGCAAGAGATTTTGAACAAAATTGCGCAGATAACAGCCTTTGAAAAAGAACGTCCAAAACACCGGTGGCAAAAGTGTATTGCTGGAAGGAATTTATGCTATAGTATACGATATTTTGAAGGTGAGCGTTTCGTTTCGGGCTGATTTTTTAGCGATAAAATTTTGGCAAAGTTGTCATGTTGAGCGTAGCGAAACATCTTGTACTTTTTGCCCGCTGCTTTTATAAGACCTTCGTTTCATCCAGGATGACAAGAGAGGGCTTACACCGCCACCTCTGCCGGAGCCCAGGTGTTCACAAACTCGCTGTTGGTTTCGAGTTCGCCGGCTTGCTTGGCCAGGTTGAAGTATTTGTTGTCGCGCGGGTCATGGCCCAGCCCGGCTATGAAGGCCCAGTTACCCCAATTACTGGCCGGCGAGTAGTCGATAAGTTTTTCTTCAAAATATGCGGCGCCTTTTTTCCAGTCGATCTCCAGGTCGCGCACCAGGTAGCCTGCCACCATCTGGCGGCTAAAGTTGCTGATGTAACCCATGGCATTTAACTTATGCATGCTGGCGTCAATAAATGGTATGCCGGTGTTGCCGGTTTTCCATTTTTCAAAAAGTTTTTCTTTTTCCGGCGAGGTACTTTCAGGCTGCGCGCCGGTAGCAAAATATTGCTTGCCGTGCTTTTTGAACATAAAACGGAAGTAATCGCGCCACAGCAACTCCAGACGAAGCATGCCGGTATTATGCGCGTTCTTGTCGTTTTCATGTTTTACTACGGCCCAGTAAACCTCGCGCATGGAGATACATCCCAGGGCAATCCACGGACCTAATTTAGACGATCGGTCGACCGTTGCGCCGTTGCGGCCCTTGGTTGGTGCTGTTTGCTGGTTGTTGGCAAAATATTCTGTCAGACGCGCCAGTCCGGCGGTTTCACCACCTTTGAATTTGATGCGAGCACGCAGATCATCAACAGGCTCATCCAAACCCAAGTCTTGCAATGTCGGTAGTTCGCCGGCATCGGTAATTTCCGGAGTGGAAATATGATCGGGAGTAGACAAGCAGGGGCGCACATCGCTGTCGCGTTCTACCTTTTTCTTGAAAACGGCAAAGCTGTCCGGAATATCTTTTATCGGGAAGGGCAGATCCTCTTTATGATATAAGGTATGGCCGATGAAATGCTTCAGGTTAAGTTTCAGGTTCCACAACGCGGTTTCTACCTCTTCAGAAATATTGGTTTCTTCATAAGCCACCTCACGATGATGGTAAACCTCGCTCACACCATATTGCTGCGCCAATTGTGGCAGCACTTCGGCCGGGTTGCCGGTACGCACAATTAACTCGCCACCTAAGTTTTGCAGGTTTTTACGTAAATCGGCAACAGATTCAAGCAGGAAACGGGCGCGGAATGCACCGGTTTTTGGCGAGCCGTCGGCATTGGTTTTAAAATAATACGGGTCGAACCAGTAAACCGGCAGCACTTTGTCGGCTTTACGCGTCGCTTCTAACAATATCTCATTATCGCGTACACGTAAATCATTCCTAAACCAAACCAGTATTATTTTCTCGCTCATATAAGATCCAGCACCTACAAATTTGCAATTTATTTAGCTTATTGCAGCCTTTGCGGCAAATATTATGACATGCGTCAAACATTTGCGCATGACGATGTTTAAAACATCAGTATGGCTTATACGCTCAATTTATAGATAAGTGTTACATTTAGGCGGTTCATCTTTATTAATTAAACACATCTTGACATCTAAACAATTCGCGGCAATTTTTGATATGGACGGTACAATGGTAGACAACACGCCTTATCATTTTAAAACCTGGCAAACACTTTATAAAAAGTACGGTATTGGCGACCTATCCGAAGAAACCTATAAAACCGAAATAAGCGGCGTGCCGATAATGGATACCGTGCGCAGCCTGTTTCCTGATGCCGATGAAGAAACTTTGAAATCACTGGTGCGCGAAAAGGAGCAGCTTTACCAGGAAATTTACACCCCGTTCATTGCGCCTATAAACGGACTGGAAAATTTACTAACTGAGTTAAAAGATGGCGGCGTAAAGCTGGCTATGGCGTCCTCGGCTTCATGGGATGATATTGACTTTGTGTTGAGCCATGTTAAAGTGAGGCAGTATTTTGATGTAATTATTGACGGAAATCGCGTTAGCAAAGGAAAACCCAACCCGCAGATATTTTTAAAAGCGGCCGCCGACCTGCAAATGCGCCCCGAAGATTGCATTGTTTTTGAAGACTCCATGGCAGGTATAAAAGCCGGTAACGCCGCCGGAATGAAGGTGATTGGCATAACCACCGCACACCCGGCAGACAAACTGAAACCTACAAGCCTTACTATTAATGATTATACCGAATTGAGTTTGCAGAAACTGCAAGCCTTGTTTGGTTAATAGTTATTGGATATTATATTTACCAAAACTTACATCCATGCAATTAAAAAATACTTTTAGCCACCAGGTATATTTCTGGTTGAATGATAAGGCTGATTTGCCTAAATTTATAGAAGGCCTCAATGTTTTGGTGCCGATAAAAACTATCCGCCAGATACATATTGGCGTACCTGCGCCCAGTGAAATGCGCGACGTTATTGAGCGCAGTTATGACGCTTCGCTGTGTGTGTTATTTGACTCGCTAGCCGATCATGACTATTACCAGGCCGACCCCCTGCACGATATTTTCAGAGATGAATATGCCGCACCGCTTTGTAAAAAGGTGATGGTGCTGGATAGCATTGATGCTTAATTGAAATAACATAAAAACAAAAAGAGGCGATGTAAAACATCGCCTCTTTTTGTTTTTTTATCGCCGCGTCATTGCGAGGAACGAAGCAATCTCTACACACGCTAATCAATAGCAAGGTGTAATTGTCGCACGTCAATTGCTTCGTCGTTCCTCCTGGCAATTGACGTGCCTTAGTTATATTATCTTACTTACGAACCGCTAACGCTGCCGCTGCCTGATTTTGATTTAGATACATTTTTCGGGTTGCCGTTATAGTGCACACTACCTGAACCCGAAACGTGGGCGTTCAAAGTGTTGTTGCAGTACACACTGGCATTGCCTGAGCCGCTTACAGAAACGTTGGTTTTAGACGAAGTAAAATCGCGGGCGGAATAATTACCTGAGCCGCTTACATTAACATTTTGGTCTTCAGTGCTTCCGGCCAATTTTAAATTACCCGAACCGCTGATGCTGGCATCAATAGCTCTGGCAGTTAATTTACCTTCTATATTACCTGAACCGCTTACATGCAGGTGCATGTCGCCATTAGCGGCTTTCAGGCCGTCTTTAAAAGTTACATTGCCAGAACCGCTAAGGTTAATATCGTCAATGTTTTTTACGGTTACATAAACGCTTACCTTTTTGTTTTTGAACAGGTCTTTCCAGTTAAATTTGTCTTTACTGTGAATGCGCAGGGTGCCATTTTTTACTTCGGTTATCACGTTGCCAATCACGTCGCCGGGAGCGTCAACTTTTACAGATTCGGCATTGCCTTGGGTAATGTAAACATCAAAGGAGCCTGCAGCATCAACAGCGTGAAAGCCTGACAGGTGACGGTCCTCAACATTGGCGGCAAAGGTTTGCCCGGCAGCAAAAAGCACCAGCGCAATTAAAATTTTAATGGTTTTCATAATAGTCTAAGTTTTGTTTTTTAATAAGACGCTATTTTTTTGAAAGACGTTACAGAAAATTTAAAATTAGTCCATCTTCACACCTATATAATAATTGAAGGTATCAACTTCAATGTTGTCCTTTGTCGCCCCATCTATGTTTACCGGGCTAAAATCTTTACCCGGTTGAATAAATTGCCATTCGCCGCCTTTAATTCTTACTCTTAACGGCATAGCAAACCCCGTGGCATTGGCGTTCCACTTTGCATTCAGCTGGCCCTGTATGGTGCTGAATTCAATGACAGGTATCTGTGTGGTGCGCAGATATTGGTCAAAAACAGGTAGCAAATCTTTGCCGGATTCTTTAGTGATGTAGCCGGTGATGTCATCATAAGTTACGGTTTTGTGGTAGAAGGTTTTGTTCAAACCACGCAGAATGCTGCGCCATTTCCCATCGTCATTGATAATGGTACGGATCATGTTCAGGATCACCGCGCCCTTATAATACATATCGCCCGATCCTTCTTTGTTTACGTTGTAGGGCCCCACAATAGGTTGATCGTTACGGATAGAACGGCGCAGGCCATAGACATATTTTTGCCCCAGTTCTTTAGTTGAGGTGTTTTCAATAAACAGCGACTCCGAATAGTCGGTAAAGCTTTCATGTATCCACATATCGCCGATATCTTTTGAAGTGATATTGTTGCCAAACCACTCGTGGCCGCTTTCATGCACAATGATGTAATCCCAGGTTAAACCCAGACCGGTGCCCGAAAGATCAATACCCTCAGGTTTACCGCGATGCCCGGCATAATAACCATTAACATAATGATTGCCATAAGCCACGCCGCTTTGATGCTCCATACCCAGGTGCGGGGTTTCAACCAGTTTGTAGCCATCCTCATACCATGGGTAGGGGCCAAACCAATACTCGAAGGCTTTTAACATACGCGGAACATTAGCCGCAAATTGTTTTTTGGCTTTGTCGATGTTATAGTCTAACACCCAGAAATCGGTAGTCAGCTTGCCTTTTTCGCCGTTATAGCTGTCGCCAAAATGAACGTAGTTGCCCAGGTTGGCTTCTACATCGTAATTGTTAATGGGGTTAGATACAAACCAGTCGAAACGGGTATAACCCTCTTTTAGTACCGTCTTTTTACGCAGGCGGCCGTTTGAAATGTCCAGCAAGCCTTTAGGGGCGCTGATGCTGATGAGCATACTGTCTACCTCGTCGGCCTGGTGGTCTTTGTTGGGCCACCAAATACTGGCGCCGGCACCCTGGCAGGCAGTAGCTACCCAGGGACGATTTAATGAATCAGTAGTATAAACTACGCCACCATCCCAGGGTGCATTTTTGGCGATGGTTGGGTTGCCAGAGTAAAATACGGTAAACTGGTCTTTACTGCCTTTTTTTATAGTAGCCGGAAAGGTTACAAATACCGCATTAAACTCGCGGGTAAATGGCAGCGATTTGCCTTTGTAAACTACTTTCTCAACTTTCAGATTGGCGTACAGATCAAATTGTAGCTTAGTGAAATTCTGTGTGGCCGTAAACTTAAATAAGTTGCTGCCGCTGATAAATTTATGGTCGATATCAAATTTTACGTCAAGGTGGTAGTAGTTGATGTCATAACAGGTGCGTAGGGGAGTCAAGTTACCGCGCAGCGAATCGGCGCGGGTAAAGGTTTCTTTTTTGACCATTAGTTGGGCCTTTGCGCTAAACGAAAAGGCTACCAAAAGGATCAATATCGATCTGAATAATTTCATGGAGATCAGTTAATTTTATGTTCAAATATAGCATTATCGCTATTTATACCGGTGTATCATCCGAAGGATTGCGGCGCAGGCTGCGCCCGCTTTTTCGTCGCCATTATAATAGCCTATTATTTTGCCTTTTAATCCGTAAGTATCGGCGGTGTAAACTTTGCCATCGGCCAAAAACGCGGCAGGTTTATCTTTAAGCTGATAAGCATCGGCTCTAAAAATGGTTTTGCCCTCAATAAAGCCAATTACTTTGTCTTTAAGTTCGTAGGCGTCGGCCGAGTAGATCTTGCCATCGGCGATAAAGCCAACCACTTTGTCTTTCAATCCATAACTATCGGCCGAATAGATCTTACCATCGATCAAAAAGCCCCGTGGTGTGGTGATCTTAAGCTCATAAGTATCGGCAGCATACAGGGTTTGTGCATGGGCAGACATTGTCCAAAACAATAGCGAGAACAGTATGACGGTTAAGGTTTTCATATACAACATAAATATAGTGTAAAAATCGGCATAAATAGTTCAACTAATCGCCAACCAGCTAGCCTCCAATCTCTAAAAAACGTACATTTGCCACCACAAACACTACTACTATGCAATATGATGTTATCGTTATAGGTTCTGGTCCGGGTGGCTATGTGGCTGCTATACGTTGTGCCCAGCTTGGTTTAAAAACTGCTTGTATTGAAAAATACGCTACTTACGGAGGTACTTGCCTTAATGTAGGTTGTATCCCTTCAAAGGCGCTTTTAGATTCGTCTGAACATTATTACAATGCCGGACACGCTTTCGCAACCCACGGTATCAACCTCAAAGATCTGAAAGTTGATATAGCCCAAATGATGAAGCGTAAAAGCGAAGTAGTAGCAAAAAATACCGCCGGTATCAGCTTTTTGTTTAAAAAGAACAAGATCGACGGTTTTCAGGGTGTAGGTTCTTTTAAAGATAAGAACACCATCATCATTACTAAACAGGACGGTAGCACACAGGAAATTACCGGTACTAACGTTATCATCGCTACCGGCTCAAAACCATCAAGCCTGCCGTTTATTAAGATCGATAAAAAACGCATCATTACTTCAACCGAGGCTTTGTCTTTACCTGAAATACCAAAACACCTGATATTGATTGGTGGTGGCGTTATTGGTTTGGAGTTGGGCTCAGTTTATCAGCGTCTGGGTGCTAAAGTTTCTGTAATTGAGTTTATGGACGGCATTATTCCAACTATGGATAAAGCTTTGGGTAAAGAGCTGCAAAAAGTGCTGCAAAAACAAGGCATGGAGTTTTACCTGGGCCATAAAGTAACCGGCGCTACCGTAAAAGGTAAAGAGGTTACGGTAACTTTCGACTCGCCAACAGGTGAGAAAAAAGAGCTGAAAGGCGATTACTGCCTTGTGGCTGTAGGCCGTATTGCTTATACCGACGGCTTGGGTCTGGATAAAATTGGTTTAACTGTTGAAGAACGCGGCCGCAAAGTGACTGTGGACGACCACATGCAAACCAGCGTTAAAGGTGTTTACGCCATTGGCGACGTGATTCGCGGAGCAATGCTGGCCCATAAAGCCGAAGACGAAGGTACTTTTGTTGCCGAGAGCATAGTCGGACAGAAACCGCATATCAACTACAACCTGATCCCCGGTGTGGTTTACACCTGGCCTGAGGTTGCCGCTGTCGGACAAACCGAGGAGCAATTGAAAGAAAAAGGTATTAAATATAAAGCAGGTTCATTTCCGTTCCGTGCCAGCGGCAGGGCAGTGGCCAGCGGCGACCTGGACGGTTTTGTTAAAGTTTTGGCTGATGCTGCCACTGACGAGATTTTAGGTGTACACATGATCGGTCCGCGTGCTGCAGATATGATTGCCGAGGCTGTTGTGGCGATGGAATATCGCGCCAGCGCCGAAGACATTAGCCGCATGAGCCACGCACACCCAACTTATACCGAAGCCTTCCGCGAAGCCTGCTTAGCTGCTACAGATAACAGGCCGATACATATTTAGATCTCGGATATCAGATTTTCGATTTCTGAATTTAAGGTCGGAGTTTTGATTTATGATTTTTGAGCCTTACTGAGTTTTTGCTTGGTGAGGCTTTTTTGTTTACATCAATCCGGTTTCTTTCAGCCAGCCTTTCAAAGTATCCACATCTGCCTGCATCGATGCTAAAACCTGTTCTTTGGGCAAGGTAAGTTTGGCGGCTCCCTGGTCGGCGCCGCCGAGGGGATATTCATAGTGCATAATAATGGGCCCTTTGAAGTTAAAGCTTTTAAGTTGGGCGAAATACTTCTTGAATTCAACCATACCGTGGCCAAGCGGTGCATTGGCAATATCCCAGCCTTTATCAGTTTTCTTCCAGTAAAAATCTTTAATGGTGGTTGATTTGACGTAGTCTTTGATCAGGTCCAGATTTATGGGCCATGACATTGCGCCGTCGATGGTAGCATGATGGATATCCAGCTGGCAACCTATCCATTGCGGCGAGAGGTCTTTTATCGCCTCATACAAATCCCACATAGAATTGCCAAACCTGCCGGTATGGTGTTCATAATCGCCATGAATCTGGTAGCGTTCATTCACTTTAGCCAGGGCCGCAAACCGTTTTTTAAGCTGATCGACATTTTGCAATGGGGAAAGCTTTTTATCATAGCTGTACCAACCCATGCGGTAATTTTTTATACCTGCTGCCGAAGCAGCTTTTAAAACATCATGCGTTAGCTTGTCATCAGCATCAACAATATCTGTGGTGATGGCGTTAATGCTTAATCCCGCCTGTTTTACGGCCGATAAGGCTTTGGGCAGATCTTCATTTACGCGCTCGGGCAATACATGGCCGCCTTTGCGCACGGTTAGGTCCACACCTTCAAACCCCATTTTGGCTGCCTGGTTGGCCATGTCGGTATAGTTGAGCCATTGCAAGTGTTTAGAGAAAATGTTCAGACTGATCTTGCCATCTGCCGCAGGCGAAATAAGCGGCTTCGAAATTTTACGCTCATCGCCTAAAACCATATTTCCAATAGGAAGTGCGGCAAGGCCGATGGCAGCTGTTTTTATAAAGTTTTTACGTGAGATGCCTTCTTTCATATAACAGGTTTATTCAAAGCTACAAAATACGATTTAGCCATTCTGTAAAAAATAAAAAAGCCCTCTGTATAACAGAGGGCTTCATAACTGGGGTATTAAATTTAGCTTGAACTATTGGTTATGGAATTAAAGCACGGAAAATTTTGTGTGCTTGTGTTGTGTTATTAGTAGCAAAAATGTAGTAATAACCGTTTGATTTTTCTGCACCATAAATAGTATAACCAGCCGGAGCAAGATATTTGGTATAGGTTACCCCATCTTTAGACAGGTTAAAGGTTAAGCCGGCATACATAACCTCTGTACCGGTTACTTTTACTACGTAAACAGCCTCGTCAGTAACCTTGGTCCAGGCACCGCCCTGGTTGGTTGATTTGTACAGACGCTGATCTGCAATACTTGGCGAAGTTGAGGGTGGTGTATATAATATAAACACACCTGCAGTATTATGTGCCTTTAAATATTCTTGCTGACCAAAGCCGTACAGATAATAGCCTGTTGTTCCGGGAGAGGTCCAGGTTTTGCCCTGATCTGTAGATTTATAGAATTTCTTAGCAGTGGTATTAGGCAAATTGCCGCTTGCATCAACAGCAAACCAGTTTTTATTTGCTGCATCGCTGGTAATGTAATCTAAGCCTGCCAAAGTTGGCGCAGAAGTAATGGTCCATGTTTTGCCGCCATCAGTCGAAGTATATAAGTTAGTACCGTTAACTAAATTTACTGTATTACCCTGAGCTACAATTCCGGTAAAGCCAATGTCGGCGTTGGTAGCGTCAGGAGTTAACTTGGTCCAGGTTACGCCATCCTTCGACTTAGCAACACCAAGGTTTGAAGTAACGAAAAGTGCCGAATCATTAGCTGCCACCAGTTTTATCTCCAAAAGAGTTTTGTTAAACGGCAGGTTATTGTAAACGTTTGTAAAAGTAGTTCCATTAGTTGTCAGATATAAATAAGTTGATTTTAAACCACCTGCAAATATCGTTTTAGTTCCCAGAGTAGCAGCCTGATTGTAATTTAAAATAGATCCGCTAAAGCTGACGCTTTGCCAGGCCAGGCTATTGGCAATAACCACATCAGCGCTTGTTGTTACGCTGTGCGACCCGATAGCTACGCTAACACGGCCGGTAACTGCGCCGGTTGGTACAATTACGCTTAATTGGGTAGCTGAGGCTGCAATAACCTGCGCCGCAATATTATTGTTAAATTTTACAACGTTGTCTGTAGCTTTAGTTGAGAAGTTTGCTCCGTTAATGGCAAGAGTATCGCCAACTTTTACTGCTAATGGCGCATATGAGCTTATAGTTACAGGAGCCATATAGGTAAACGCCGGACCGGTGCAAACGTCGCTGTTTTTAACTTTTAAGCTAACCGCACCTGAATAGCCTTGTTTAGGTACAATAGCTCTCATACTTGTGGCAGTAACCTGAATAATTTTAGCAAGGGTATTGCCTCCAAAGTTTAATACGTTATCTGCAATGGCGGTGCCATAGTTTACACCTGTAAGTACTACTGTATCGCCTGCCATGCCAATCAGCGGCGTTATGTTTTCGATAGTTGGCTTAAGGGTAAGCGGCGTAGGGTCAACTATTTCTGACTTAGCTTTTACGGTAGCTGTATAATTAAGAATAGTTAAAGTGCCTTTTGACGGGAATTCGCCACTGGTAGGATTCAGGAATTTGATGTCCCATTTAATGGTCAGCTTGCTACCGTCAATCGTGATTTCTACAGTACCTGAAATGGCATAAAATAAATTACCGCCGGTTGTTTTGTACCTGACGTATGTTTGCGTGATGGTTGAGGTAGTGCTTGCAGCGTTCACCCTCAACGCCGGGTTACCTGGATTTGATGAGGTTCCCAGTTTTTTAGTTAGGGTTTGTGAGCCGGGTTTAACATCGGCAATGAAGAATGATAACTGATCGCCTGCAGAGCTTAGAGTGTTAGTGCTTAACAATGCTTTGGTGGCGTCGCCATCTGTCGAGTAATAAACTGCCGACATTGCTGATGCATCGAGTGATAATGTTCGTCCGTCAACAACGCCTGAAAAATTGGTTTGGGGTACTGTCGGGGTTGTGACGGTTGGTGCGGTGGACACGGTGTCTTTTTTGCACGAACCCGCGACGGCAATAAGCAGCATAAAGCCACCTATTGTCAATAGGTTTTTTTTGGTCATAGTTTAATTAATTGGGGTATAAATAATTATAGATCAAGTATAACAACAATTTTACAGAATCAAAAAAAAAATTCTAATATTATTTTAATCTCGAGGCATGAAAGAATGTTTTGCAATAGATAATATGTAGCTTAGTATTGCCAGGTATAACCTAATCGAATCATGCTTGTCAAAAAATACCCTGTCTTTCTCTTTTGTTTCATACTTGTGGGACTAATGCTACCACGTGCCGGTTTTGCTCAGGGAATTGAGTTAAAAGACGTGCTCAAGATACGGCTGGTTGAAAGATGGGGTGGTGCAAGTATAGCCGGAAATAGTTTTGAGATAATTAATAAAAATGGTACCTGGAAAAGCTATCGTACCAAAGTGGTTAAAGGCTGGGACAGCCGTACTAAAGGGCCTTATCAAGATTCGACCGTAGTATTTATAAAAAATATATCGCCTAAAATAATTGAGGAATTGCTGTACATACTGGCGAACCCCGATACCGGCAGGGTTATGGTGCATTATAAATTGAATAACGACAGCCTGAAAAAATATACAGACACAATTCACCCCAGTTTAACGACGCAGCAAAAAGATGAGTTTATAAATGCCCTGCAAAATGAAAATAACATCAGGGAGGCGCTGGCAAAAACAATATTTATTTTAAAGGGGGATAACGCACGTTATGAGATAAGTATCAGTACACGTACTCATAAAACCCATACCGCCAGTACCTGGAAAGACGGTTTTCTTTCTTATTTACCTTGGCTGTACAGCGGGGTTTATAATTATAACCCGCGCATTCAGGATATTTTTTTTGAGCTTGACGGCGACACCAAAGCTGCTGCTGAAGAAACAGAACGGTTTTACGTTAACATAGATAAATTTGTCTACCGTAAATATTTTGAAACACAATTTAACTGGGAGCTTTTTCAGGCAGAGAATCCGGAGTCATATAGGATATTAAATAATACTGTAACTCCCGTTGATTTTGTTGTACTGCGTCCTGTGCCCGGCCATATACCCGATTTCCGCGAATCATATATTCTGCATTCTTCGCGGCTACCGGCTTATGTAAATATCTATTGGAACTTCAGTAAAACCGACACCGGCAATATGCGCTGCTTTAAAAGGTATGAGGACACGCTGGCGATCCTGTTTAACCAAAAAAGCTTTTTATTTGACTATATGAAAAACATAAAGGATGGGCACCTTTCTGTGATAAAATATAGCCAGGGAGGCATGGAAGAGGCAAAAAAGATTATGTATAATAACATCAAAAAATACTTTGCCTCGATAGAGTTTTACGACCCTGCGCATATGCATTTTTTTCGCGTGTTTGGCGAAAATGGCAATTTGCAGCATTGGATAGTTTTCGGGGATAAGGCTGTGGTACTGGCAGATTATACCGGCGAGTTGAAAGATGGGGACACCACAGAATTTAAAGGCATAACACCCGACCCTAATGCCGCCGGTCCGCATAAAAACTTAAAAGGTTTGTGTCTGGTTTTTGATGCCACGGGCAAGCGCCTCGGCGGCACTACCGACAGGGCGTTTATAGGCTGGCCGTTTTGATTAAAGAACTATTTTAATGTTAATACCGATGAATTAGGTATTGTAAATAGCCTGTGTTTCTCCAAATTAATTCCGAAATTCGCGGCTATGCTGCAAATCCAACAAAACGTATCGTTAAAAAACTTTAACACATTTGGGGTCGATGTTAAGGCCCGCTATTTTGTTGAGATTAATCATCCTGAAGATCTGGTTGAGTTATTCATGGACCCGCAGTGGCACCAAACTGAGCGACTGACCGTTGGCGGTGGCAGCAACATGCTTTTCGTCAAAGATTTTGACGGACTGGTGCTGCACATGAATATCCGCGGTATTGAGCATCGTATTAACCATAACGAGGTATTTGTTGAAGCAAGTGGCGGCGAGGTTTGGAACGACCTGGTGAACTATTGCGTACAACGCGGTTTCGCTGGATTGGAGAACCTGAGCCTCATTCCCGGTTCGGTAGGCGCGTCGCCCATACAAAATATCGGTGCTTACGGTGTCGAGTTAAAAGATGTGTTTAGCAGTTGTAACGCGTTTGAGATTGCCACGGGCAAGTTTCGCACCTTTAGTAAAGCTGATTGCGGGTTTGGCTATCGTGAAAGCATATTTAAAAATGAGCTTAAAGGGCAGTATATTATTGTATCGGTAAAGTTTGATCTGTCGCTCATCACCAACCTAAACTTAAAATACGGCGCCATAGAGCAGGAACTGCAAAATCGTGGTATTACTGAGCCTACTATTAAAGATGTGTCGCAAGTGGTATCGCACATCCGCGTTGCTAAATTGCCTGATCCGTCTACCATCGGTAACGCGGGCAGCTTTTTCAAAAACCCGGTAATTACAAATACCGAGTTTGAGCCCATCAAACAAAAATATCCTGAGATAGTTAACTACCCGGCCGGCGATGGCTTGGTAAAACTGGCCGCAGGCTGGCTCATTGAGCAATGCGGCTGGCGCGGCAAAGTGGTTGGCAACACCGGTACCTGGAAGAATCAGGCCCTGGTTTTGGTGAACCATGGAGGCGCCACCGGACAGGAGGTGTACAACTTTTCGTCGCAAATTATAGACAGTGTGTACACCAAATTTGGCGTTACCCTACAGCGCGAAGTAAATATAATCGGCTAATTTTCTTTTTTGAAAAATCAAATATTGACATTGTAATTCTATTGTCATGTGATTTTGTTTTGATTTTATTTTTATTTTAATTGATTGAATAATAGTTAATTAAGAAAATATTGGTGTATTACGTACACTAACTATTTTTCTTGTTTTACGCCGATTTTAGCATATGAAAGTTTTGGTACAGTGGTATGACGTTTGTCTATAAATCAATACAAAACATTTACAGATGACAAAGATTGAGTTTAACACCCTAGTATTGCGCCAAGCGAGTTCACTAAGATCTTACGCCCTACATTTTACCCATGACGCAGATGATGCTAACGACCTTGTCCAGGACACGATGTTGAAGGCCATAACTTATTACAATAAGTTTAAAGAAGGCACCAATTTAAAAGGCTGGTTATATACCATCATGAAAAACACCTTCATCAATAACTACCGTCGCTTTGTTAAAATGAGCACTTTCGTTACCAAGTCTGACGAGATCTCATCACCAAACCTGGTGTTTAGCTCAACCAAAAACAACGGCGAAGCCAAATTTGTGATGGACGATATCAGAAAAGCGCTTGAGCGTTTACCTGAAGATTATTATATCCCCTTCACTATGTATTTTGAGGGCCACAAATACCATGAAATTGCCGACCATTTAACTATCCCTATCGGTACGGTTAAAACCCGCATCCATGTAGCACGTAAGCTGTTAAAGAAAAATCTGAAAGCTTATGATAATGGCATCAAAAAACCAATTTACGCAGAAAACTAAGTATTAATCAACTCAACAATTATATATAAAAAGCAAAAGCCCGCTCTCAAAAGCGGGCTTTTGCTTTTTATAATGAGTGAGTGAGTTGTGAATTAATTAATTATAGGTGTTCGCAGAGACTCTCGATATAGAACCCTGAAGGAACGTAAATTATATACCCTGTTTGTCATTCTGAACGTAGTGAAGAATCTTATACACTTTAACAGTCGCTTATACAAGATTCTTCACTACGTTCAGAATGACAAAATGAATTGCGTAGATCGACTCTGGATGTTATAAATTCCGGTTACTTTTCCTGATAACTACCCACCAGTTTAACCAGCCTGTCCGGATAATCAGATATCAAACCATCTACCTTTAAATCAATCAGCGCTTTCATTTTGGTTTCGTCGTTTACTGTCCAGGGGATAACCTGTACATGGTTTTGGTGTGCTGCGGTTACCATGTCGGCAGTAACAATTTTTTGCTCAGGGCTCAATATGGTAGGGGTAAAGCCCAGGGTTTTAATGCTGCTTTCGTAGTCGCCGGTTTGTATCAGGAACGCGGTTTTAACCTCAGGCATTTGGCGGTGAAGTATTTGTAAAGTACGTGGGTCGAACGATTGAATGATCACCCTGTCGGTAACATGTTTTTGGTTGATGACCTCCATCAGCAATTTAACAAACACCGCCGGAACCGGATTTTCAACATTATCGCCGGCCGGACTGCTTTTGGTTTCGATATTATAGTGCACCGGTTTCAGGTGATGCGCTTTAACGTAATTTTCTACACTATCAATCAAATCGGCCAATAAAGGCTTATAAGTTTTGATCTTTTGCTGCTGTGGGAACGCCGGGTAATCTTTTACACCTTCAATAAACTGCCGGATATCCGCATAGTTCATTTTATAGAGGATGTATTGCTTCTCGTCAATCTTCGGAATATCGCTGCCATCCGGTTTTTGCATAATGAGCGAATTCATAAAACCATCGTGCGATACCACTACCAGGCCATCAGCAGTGATATGTGTATCCAGCTCCAAAGTGCGCACACCTGTGCGGACACCATTCAGCATTGCCGGAATGGTGTTTTCGGGCATCAGTCCGCGGCCGCCCCGGTGCGCTTCAGTGTCGAATGATTTTTGTGCTTTGGCCGATAAAACGCCTAAGCCAAGAAAAAGTGTAAGCAGATGTTTCATTTATGTAATGAGTGTTTAAATGAATGAGCGATGATTTATGCGTCGTCGTCTTCACGATATTTTATGATTTATGCGCCACCCATTTAACGGCGTTGCGCAATATGGTTTGATATGGAACGATGTTGTGCGAGCCTTCGTCATGTCCCAGCGCGATACCAACAATACGTGCTTTGCGATTTTTTACCACAAAAACCGAAGGATAAACAATAACATTACCCGCGACATGATTAGTCGCCAGCACCTCAATACCCGGTCCTGATGGGTCGACTGCATAATGATAGCGCTCGTCTTTCAACTTAAAATGCTGTTCAACCCCTTTGGTTACCGGGTGATTGGGGTTGACAATATCCTCATCAAAACTACCGTATGGATCATGCTTATTAGCACCCCCGCTTACCAGCTTAAGGTTGTAATCAACCCAGTCCAGCCAGTTATACCATAACGCTGGGTGGCCTAATACTAAACCCTTGCCGGCATTAACAAAGTCAAATATCGCTTTGCGTGATTCTGTATTAACCGGCTGATTGGTAACCAGATAAAGTACATCTGCGGTTTTTAAGTATTGAGGGATAGAGTCGGTATTGCTGGTATAAACTACGGTACACAAACCGTCGCGCTCCAAAGTTGCAGCATCCACCTGTTTGTACCAGCGGTCAAAATCATGCGAGGTACCGCCGCCCACAATCAGCACGCGGATTTTTCCGGCCGCAACCGTCGTCCCACAAAAAAATAAAGCGAGGACAAACAATGATAGTGCTATGAGTTTACGACGATGGGTTTTCATTAATACAGTACACTAAGGTAACGTATGGCTTTCAAATTTCGGTTAAATTATAAAATTCGGGATAATCATACGTTAGCTGCAAGTTTTTTCTCATCGATAAGTTTTGTAAATTGCAGTAAACCCATAATTATGAAGAACCTAAACAGTGTGTGGCGTATATTTTACAGCATCGCTATTATTGGTATAGCCATACTGCAAATGGTAAGGGCCAGCTTTATGCCGGTGTTTATTCCATCAAGCATACCGTATTTGCCCGGCTGTATTACCTGCATTTGGATAGTAAGCATTCTGTTTATTGTAAAAGCGGTGTTTATAGCGGCTGTAAACAAATATGCGCGCAGCTCAGCTTTGTTTATGGGGGTGTTTCTGCTGATACTGTTTGTCGCGCTGCAACTGCCTTCGCAAATTGAAACCAATCTTCATTTCTTCGGTGGCTGGTCAGACGCGTTTAAGCTGCTTGCGCTAAGTGGGGGTGCCTTTGTCGTTGCCGAATCGCTCAATACCCCTGCAATGGCCCATCGCAAACCATCAATAGTGGCCCGGCTCATCCCGGTAGGTCGTTACCTTTTTGCGATCGATATTTTGGCAGCCGGCATCATGCACTTTTTGTACATGCCTTTTGTGGCCAAATTGGTGCCTGGCTGGCTGCCCTGGCATACTTTCTGGGGGTACCTCGCCGGCGTTGCGCTCGTAGCTGGGGCTTTGGGCATTATATTGAACATTCAGCTTAAAATGGCAGCCAGTTTATTAGGCGCCATCATATTTATCTGGTTCATTATACTACACATTCCCCGCGCTATTGCCGACCCGGTAAGCAACAACAGCAATGAAATAGTAAGCGTGTTCGAAGCCCTGGGTTTTAGCGGGATAGCGTTTTTAATAGCAGCAAATGCAAAACCCAAGCGGGTATAAATAAAATTGTCATGCTGAGCATAGCGAAGCATCTTATCACGGCGTATAAGATCCTTCACTGCGTTCAGGATGACAAATAGGGTAATATTAAGCAATTACTTCCTCTCCTCAATTAACGACAAAATATTTCCTGCCGGGTCCTTGAACCAGGCAATATCCGGTCCCTGGCCGTTGCCGCGCATTATGCCTTTTTTGTCGGTATTGAGGTACTCGTTATGGTATTGCTCAAAAGTAACGCCTTTTATAATCAGCGCATCAACCGCATACTCCAACTCGGGTACCAGGATGTTAAGTATGGTAAAAGTAGCCGGCTGATGGTCGGGTTTCGGGTAAACCATAATGTTGTTGCTGCCTTTAATATGCAGTTCAATTACACCCATAGGGTTGTCGCTAACTTTCAGACCTAAAACCTCGCTGTAAAATGTTTTGGCAGCTTCCAGGTCATTAACCGAAAAACTGCTGAATGCATGTGAATCCTTGAACATGACGTTTGGTTTTTATGCTAAAATAATGAATTGAATTTGTAGCTATAGAATCAGTTATCAGCGTTATTTAAATTTTAACAGCCCTGCCAGCCAATTAGTTTACGCTATTTTGAAATAAACCGATAGCTTTGTTATTGCGCCCATGAAACGGATACTGCCTACCATTGTTATTGCACAGTTTTTTTGCACTTCGGTGTGGTTTGCGGGCAATGCTATTATGGGCGATATTGCCGAACAGCTGCACCTCGAACCGGCTTATCTGGCGCATGTCACCAGTGCGGTGCAACTAGGTTTTATTGCAGGCACACTCATATTTGCCATCCTCAGTATAGCCGACAGGTTTTCGCCGGTTAAGGTTTTTTGTTGCTGTGCGATGATTGCCGCGGCTATCAATCTGGGAGCAAGTCTGGATAGTATTAATGCGACTACGCTTATTATCTGCCGCTTTGCGACGGGCTTTTTGTTGGCAGGTATTTACCCGGTGGGTATGAAAATAGCATCCGATCATTACCAGCAGGGCCTGGGCAAATCATTAGGTTTTTTGGTAGGGGCGCTGGTATTGGGCACAGCCTTCCCGCATTTTTTAAAAAGCATGACTGCCGGACTGCCCTACAAATACGTCATCTACGGCACATCCATACTTTCAGCGCTCGGCGGCCTGGCCATGCTGCTTCTAGTACCCGATGGCCCTCACCGCAAACAAGGCCAACTAAACTTCCGTGATTTTTTAAGCGGATTTGGCAATCCAAAATTCCGTGCGGCCGCTTTTGGTTATTTTGGCCACATGTGGGAGCTGTATGCGTTCTGGGTTTTTGTCCCCGTGATTTTGACGGCCTATAAAGAGCGCTATGCTATCGATATGAATGTGTCCCTGTTGTCATTCCTGATTATCGCTATTGGCAGTTTATCCTGTGTAGCCGGTGGTTATTTATCGCAAAAGTTCGGTGCCAAAAGGGTGGCTACCATAGCTTTATTAATTTCCTGCATCTGCTGCATAACCTCGCCTTTATTTTTATTTGCTAACGCGATGTGGGTCTTTATCGCCTTCCTTTTTATCTGGAGCATTGCGGTAATTGCCGATTCGCCGTTGTTCTCCACGCTCATCGCCCAAAACGCCTCGGCCGAAACCAAAGGCTCGTCACTCACCATTGTTAACAGCGTCGGCTTTGCTATTACTATTGTGAGCATACAGTTGGTCACCGCCCTGCGCATATCCGCGAATGCGCAATATATCTACTTACTTTTAGCGGTGGGTCCGGTGTTAGGGCTGGTGGCTTTGGTGAGGGAAAAGAAATAACAATTCCCGATATTGCCCACACCAAATATCCACCATGACAGACTTTAAACTTGAAGCAGCTAAGGCAGCACTACAGTTCATAAAACCCAGCCAAACCATCGGCGTTGGTGCAGGTTCTACCATCGCCAAATTATTGAGTTTGATTTCGGTAGATAAGGACCTGGCGGCCACATTAACCTTTGCCACATCGTCATTCAAAACAGTGCAGCTTATCTCACCATATAATTTCAGGTTTTTGGGCAGCGAGCAGGTCAAACACATCGACATCTACTTTGATGGCTGCGACCAGTTTGATGCGCAGCTTAACGCCCTGAAATGCGGCGGCGGCATACATACTTCAGAGAAGATCATGGCCAGCCTGGCCGATGAGTTTATTTTGATTGGCGATGCGTCGAAATCCGTAGGGAAATTGGACAACACTTATCCGCTGGTTCTAGAGGTGCTGCCTGCTGGGTTGCATCTGGTTAATAAATGGCTGGCTACTTTCATGCCCACAGCTAAAATTAATATGCGCATGAGTACACAAAAAGATGGCGCAGTGATCACCGAGAATGGCAATTACCTGCTTGATGTTTTCTTTGCCGAGCCCATGCCACTTGACGAAATGAACGCCCTTAAAATGGTGCCCGGAGTAGTGGAGCATTCGCTTTTTGTGGGTTTGGCATCCAAGGCTATAATTGCCGGTGAGGGTGGGGTGAAGATTTTGGAGCCGAAGGCTATTTAATACAATTATATAAGCTTGTCATTTCGAACGTAGTGAGAAATCCTATACCCCTCGCTATTGTCGCCTGTATAAGATTTTTCTCACTTCGTTCGAAATGACAATTGCTTTAATTTATCCCACCACACCATTGTAACCAAACAGTTACGTTGTTAAGCGCCATAAATTTCATAGTATTGATATGCTAAACGCAACAAACCAATTAATCGCCCTTTTTAAGTATCGTTATTATGAAACTAAAGTATACTCTTTTGGCATTTTGCATGCTGGGCAGTTCGGCTTTTGCCCAACACAAACCTACTAAGGCACCTGTAGCAGCAGGTAAGTCGCCGGCCGACTATGTCGACCTGTACATCGGCTCCATCAATCCTAAAACCCGCAGTACCGCGCCGGTTATTAAGGCCCCGGGTGGTAACATGAATATCTTCCCGATGTTTAACCCGGCTATTGAGGATTTTTATTTGTCGGATAAGATTATGGGTTTTCCGTTGGGTTTTGGTACCCTTATGGTAAGCAAAGGCGATTTCAAAGCCGGCATCCGCGAAAATGCTTCGCACTTTGACCATGATCTGGAAACAGCCAAGCCATACTATTACCAGGTATTGCTGGAAGATCCAAATATCAATACAGAATACACGATGACCGATAATGCTGCCATCTTCCGTTTCACTGTTCCGGCTAACCAGGCTACTAACCTGATATTGTCGGGCAATGCTGCAGTAGAGGTAAAAGATAATAAGGTGCTGCAAGGCTCAGGTGCGTCATTTGGCCGTCGTGGTGGTGCAGCAGAGAAAAGAAATTTTTATGCCGAAGTAAGTAAAGCAGCTTCAAGTCACGGCGAAGCTAAAGAAGAAGCTTCAGCCGGTGGACGCCGTGGCGGAGGTAATGGTAGTGGTGCTACTTATTTGCATTGGGCTCCATCGCCTAAACCACAAACTATTGAGTTTAGAGTCAGCATCTCCAATACCAGCGAAGACGACGCCAAAGCTACCCTTGAAAAAGAGATTGGCAAATCAACCTTCGAGCAAGTAAAGGCTAAGCTAAAAGATCGCTGGAACGCCGAGCTAAACCTGATCAAAATTAAAGGCGGCACCGAGCGCCAGCGCGGCATTTTTTACAGCACCTTATACCGTACCCGCGCTTTGCGCATGGGCAACGTTTGGGATACTTACCGCAGCGCCTACGCTTTGCAGGATCTGATCGAGCCTAAAGAATCGGTAAAATCTATCAATAATTTTATCGATGCTTATGAAAAAACGGGCTGGTTAACCAGCTCGGGCGCTATGATTGGTAATCACTCTACTTCGGTCATCGTGGAGGCTTACTTAAAGGGCTTGCGCGGTTTTGATGTGGAGAAAGCTTATGCCGGTATGCGCAAAAATGCCATGGAGGCCACCATGATACCGTGGAAAGATGGCCCGGGCACCACCGAACTGGAAAAATGCTATTATGAAAAGGGATTTTACCCGGCGCTGCCTATCCGTAGCGATACTGCCAATATAAAACCTGCCGGCAAATACGAAAAACTGCCTTACCAGGTTAGATGGGTGCCGACGTTAGAGGTGGAAGAGTGGGTGCCTGAGGTTGACTCATGGCATCGCCGCCAATCGGTTTCTGTAACGCTTGAGCATTGTTATGACGATTGGTGTCTGGCGCAGATTGCCAAAGCTTTAGGTAAGGAGGACGACTATAAATTGTTCATGAAACGCGCGCATAATTATCAAAACCTGTTCAAGCCGTCTATCGGACTGATGGCCCCAAAAACTGCCGATGGCAAATGGGTTGAGCCGTTTGATCCCAAGTTTTCGGGCGGATTTGCAGGCGAGGGCTATTTTGCAGAGTGCAACTCGTGGGTATACACCTGGAGTGTACAGCATGATATTCAGGGCTTGATCAATCTGGAAGGCAGCCGCCAGAAATTTGTAGATAAGCTGGACGAACTGTTCACTACCGGACACGGCCGTGCCGATAAACTGGCGTTCCTGGGTCAGTTTCCGGATATGACGGGTTTGGTGGGGATGTATCCGCAGGGCAATGAGCCGGCTTATCATATTCCGTATCTGTATAATTATGCCGGTCAGCCTTGGAAAACGCAGCAGCGCATAGGTATACTGATGGATTTGTGGTACGACATCACCCCGCAAGGTTTAGCCGGCGACGAAGATGGTGGCGCAACCTCAAGCTGGTATGTGTTTAACTCGATGGGCTTTTATCCGCAATGCCCGGCTAGTGCGGTGTTTGATATCGGTAGTCCTGTATTTGAAGAGTCGACCATTAACGTAGGTGGCGGCAAAATCTTTGTAATCGAAGCTAAAGGCGCATCGGCACAAAATAAATACGTGCAAAGTGCCACATTAAACGGCAAAACCTGGAACAAGCCATGGATGAAAAACAGCGACATTGTAGGCGGCGGCAGGTTAACGCTGGTTATGGGTCCGCGGCCAAACAAGAATTGGGGCAGCGCGCCCGGTGATGCGGCGCCGTCAATGTCGGCAGCGACGGTTAATTAAGGTTTTATATAATATATATCATGCCGAACTTGTTTCGGCATCCCATCATAAAGGCGAGCGTTTGCTTAGCGTGTGGGATGCTGAAACAAGTTCAGCATGACATTTCTTTGTTTCACGCGAATGTGAAACAAATGAAACAAGTGAAACAGGATATTTGATTAAATATTTGATAGTCAAAAGTTTGGTTGATTTGAGTGAAACAGAATGAAACAAGATTGCGCATTGAAAAAGTAACCCAAATGTTGAAAACTTTGTTGCAGCGAGAATAAGGTATTCCAGCCTGTGGTCGGTGTTATCACCGCACCACTTCCGTCCACAATCTAAATCGTCATGAAACAAGGTGTTGAATTTTTTACAGCTACTTGCCTAAATTGGCAACCGCTTTTATCAGCCGACGCTCATAAGCAGATAGTTTTAGATAGCTTAACTTTCCTGGTAAAAGACAGGAGAATTTGGTTATACGGATATGTGATAATGCCTAATCATATTCACGTTTTGTGGTGTAAGCAACCAGAATGGTTAAACAAGAATGGGCAACAACATTTCGCAAAATTTACAGCTCAGCAACTTAAATTCAGCTTGCTGCAAAATCCTGCTGAATTAGAAACTTATCGAAGTAGGCAAAACGACCGGCAATATCAATTTTGGGAACGTCGTCCGCATATTGCAACAATGTATAACAGAATAGTTTTCGAAGAAAAATTGGACTATATTCACATGAATCCGGTTAAAGCGAATTTATGCGATTTGCCCGAGTTGTATGAATTTTCGTCAGCTTCCTACTACAGCGCAAATGTTGAAAATGAAATCATTACTCACTATATGGAACACATATAACCCGGTAGTGGTGCGGTGATAACACCGACCACAGGCTGGAAATAAAATACCTAATTTTAAATAGCCAAAGCTTATCCATGAGGTCAATAAGAATAGTCCTATTTGTTCAAGTTCTTTTCTGCCTGCCGCTATTTGCAATAGCACAGCTGCCTGCCAGCGGAAGGTTCGTATTAACTGGCATAATAAATGGCAATGCCCCGGCACAGCTTAAACTCAGGTATGCTGATAGTGTGGGTAAATGGCATTTGGACAGTACTACAGTTAATCAAGGACGATTTGAGTTTAGAGGTACCATAAACGGCCCAACTATTAGTCAATTAATGGGGAAACTTATATCGAAAACGACGGAAGATCCAAACTTTACTCCGATTTTTTTAGAGCCGGGTTTAATGGAAATAAAAGTTATTGTCGATGATTTTAAATCTGCATCAATAAAAGGCTCCGGTGCACAAATCGATTATGAAAAATTGATGGAGATGGAACGCCCATTGGATATCGAGCGAGCCATATTATTAAAGGCTATCGATTCTGTCGATAAAAAGATTGCATTGACAGGAGAGACCAAAAATCTTAAAAATCAAATGGATAGCCTTAATTACAGATGGGCAGTGTGGGTAAACTCGAATACTGAAATTCGGCGTAGGTTCATTAGGGCATATGGGAGTTCGGCCGTTACAGCCAATCTTATGCATGGAATGATATATGGTAATAAAATATCATTGGATTCTGCTGAGATCATTTACAATAGATTTCCAATAACAGTAAAAAACAGTTTACTTGGACAAGCTGTAAAAACTACTATTGCTGGTAAACGTGCTATAGTTGTAGGAGCTAAGGCTCCGTTTTTTAATGGAACAGATATCGCTGGGAAGCCTTTACATAGTGAAGACTATCTCGGGAAAAAATATGTCTTGTTAAATTTTTGGGCATCATGGTGCGCTCCTTGTCACGATGAGATGCCTTATCTTAATAAACTTTATGACAAATACAGCAAAAACGGGTTTGAAATGATTGGTGTCTCTATCGACAATGACAGGTCTGCATGGAAGAAGGATATCATTAAGTCAAAAGTTGGGCGGTGGAAACATATGTTAGCATTGGACGACAGCGTCAAAACGCAAGGCAAACAGGTCAGTGACAGATTTGCCATTGGCGTGGTTCCGACAGTATTGTTGATTGATAGAGCTGGGTTAATCATTTATCGAAACGAAGGGAGCGGTAAGGCCGAAGAGATGAAAAAGCTCGACGCACTGTTATATTCTGCTCTTGGTAATTAATTAAAACTTGCCTCGTAACGCATCTTCCTACATGATAGGACGGTAAGCTGCGCTAAACTTCGACCAGAATATGGCTGAAAACGATCCCCACCACGTCATTGCGAGCGAGAAACGAGCGTGGCAATCTCTGCGCGGCAGTTACACCTCGCTATTGATTAGCATGTGTAGAGATTGCCACGCTACGCTCGCAATGACGTGTTTGTGAAAATTTAGTATCCTTGTAAACCAATTGTATCCTTTATGAAAAAAATCATCGCATTTGCTGCCGCTTTGTGGCTGGTAACTAATACTGCGTTTGCCACGGTAACCCTTCCCGCCATCTTCGGCGATAATATGGTGTTGCAACGAGGCATACTTGTACCCGTTTATGGCTGGGCCGATGCCGGTGAACAAGTAACGGTCGACTTTATGGGTAAATCCTACAAAACCACCACCGGCACCGACGGTAAGTGGACCATGAAGTTAGGCTCTTACAAACCCGGCGGACCATACCAAATGCACATTAAAGGCAACAATACCGATATCACTTATAACAATATCCTGATTGGCGATGTGTGGCTGGCCTCGGGGCAATCAAATATGGAGTTTGGTATCCAGACCGAAAAGCATCATGCCGATGCTATAGCTAACGCCACCGATAGCCAGATCCACTTTTTTTATGTGCCGATGAACCTGTCGCTTAACCCGGTATATGATATCGTTAAACAACCTTCCGGTTCGCCAAACGGCAAATGGTTGGTTTGCTCGCCTGAGGTATTGGCCGATCCACATTTTGCCTGGCATGGCTTTTCTGCTGTTGGTCTATATTTCGCCGAGCAATTACGCAAGTCTGAAAAAGTACCTGTGGGTATGATCGGCAGCTATCGTGGTGGTACACCGGTGCAAGGTTGGATAAGCCTCGATGGTTTGAAACAGGAACCGGCTTTTACCAGATATGTCGACACCCGCCAGCGACTGGTTGATAATTTCGATGAGGCTACCAAAACTTACCCGCAACGCAAGGCGGCCTACCAGGATAGTCTGAAAGTTTGGAACACCGAAGTGGGCAACGCTTATAATCAAACTCTTAAGCAATGGGAGCAAGACGTTGCCACGGCAAAAGCCAATAATCAACCTGTACCGGTGCGGCCAAAACCGTCGCGCCCCGCGCCGGTAGCTCCGGCCGACCCGTTGGGCGGTTATCAATCGCCCACACTCTGTTACAACGGGGTCATCGCTCCATTGGTAGGTTATGGTATTAAAGGTGCAATCTGGTATCAAGGCGAATCAAACGGCGACCGCATGAACGACGCTATCGAATACAAGGACCTGTTCCCCAGAATGATTAACGACTGGCGCGCTAAATGGGGCCTGGGCGATTTCCCTTTTCTATATGTACAATTGCCAAACTTCAGAAACGCGGCTGTCACACCATCGCAGGATAGCTGGCCGTGGGTACGCGAGGGGCAGGTTAAAACGCTGTCGCTGCCTAATACCGGCATGGCTACCATTATTGATGCCGGTGTGGCTAATGATGTACATCCAACTAATAAGCTGGTGCCCGGTAATCGTTTGGCGCTGGTGGCTCAGCATAAGGTTTATGGCAGAAGGGTTGTAGCCTCTGGTCCCGTTTATAAATCGATGAAGGTTGAGGGTAACAAGATCATCATCAGCTTTGATGAGATACATAAAGGATTAACAGCGGCGGCTCTGGTTGACGATAATGTGGTTAATGCTGATACCAAAGAACTCAAAGGCTTTGGCATAGCCGGCGACGACCATAAATTTTATTGGGCCAAAGCGCTGATTACCGGTAATACAGTGACTGTCTGGGCAGATGAAGTTCCAAATCCCGCAGCAGTGCGGTATGATTGGGCCGATAATCCCCCGGGAAATTTATACAACAAAAATGGCCTGCCCGCAGGGCCTTTCCGCGCAGATGATTGGCCGCCATTTGATCATAACAAGTAATTTAAGCTTATATCACCAACACACCCTGAGATAAAACTATCTCAGGGTGTGTTGGTTTATAGTGGTTGTAGAATAAGCGATTTATTCAAGGATATTGAAAATAAATCAGTGATTTTAGCATAAAATGCCGTTAATTTAGCCAATTATTCTGCGTAGCGCTAAATACGCCTTTGGAAACCAATTACTACAAACAAAAACTATATATTCATGAAAAAAAATCTACTGTTTGGATGCTTAGTGGCCCTGTCAAGTTTCAGATTGGCATCTGCACAAGAAAGAAAAGCACCCTCGTATCCATTAATTACGCATAATACTTATTTCAGCGTTTGGTCGAATACCGATAAATTGGCCGAATCGACCACTACACACTGGACCGGCGCTGCACAATCATTGATCGGCATTATCAATGTGGATGGTACAGATTACCGTTTCATGGGCAAAGAGCCAGAGCAATACCGCACTATCCTGACTGCGTCTGACGAGAAAGATTACTCTGTAAAATATACTTTCACCGAACCTACAGGCGACTGGACCGCACTATCATACCCGGCTACAGACTGGAAAGAAGGCATGTCGCCAATTGGTGATAGCCGTGCTGATAAAATTAAATGGAGAACTAAAGATATCTGGGTTAGACGTACGTTTAACATCACCAAAACTGATGATATCAACAAACTGTTTCTGAAAGCATCATGGGATGACAACATCGAAGTTACACTGAACGGTAAAAACATCTTTACCCGTGTTGGTGTGAGCAAAGATTTTGAAATGGCTCCGCTGGATAAAGATAAACTAAAAATAGGCGAAAACATCATCACCATGCACGTAGTAAACACCGGTGGCGGTGCCCGTGCAGACATTGGTTTGGTTGATAAATTAAAACCAACCATCGCCAAAGAACTGGAAGTTGCCGATCAGAAAAATGTGAGCATCAACGCTACTCAAACTATCTATAGCTTCAAAGCCGGTAAAGTTAACCTGGATGTAACTTTCACTTCGCCATTGTTGTTGAATGACCTGGATATATTATCTCGCCCGGTAACTTACATCACTTACAGAGTAAAGTCAAACGATAAGAAAACACACGCTGTTAAAGTATTTTTTAGCGCGTCTACCAATCTGGCGGTTAATCAGCCTAAACAAGCGGTTACTGCTTCGGCAGCAGGCAATGGCGCTTTATCATTCCTGAAGGCTGGTACCGACGAGCAACCTGTACTGCAAAAAACAGGTGACAATGTTCGTATCGACTGGGGTTATATGTATGTAGCAGTTCCTAAAGCAGCCGGCGCTACCCAGTTTATCACTACCGAAAAAGAGTCTGTTTTAGCATTCCGTCAGGGTCAAACCAAAACTACCGGAACTAAAGGCACAGAATTAGCTTTAAATACTGTTATTCCTTTCGGTAATGTTGGCGCTACATCAGTAGCTAAATATGTTGAAGTTGCTTATGACGATGTTTACTCGATGCAATACTTTAACACCAATCTGCGCCCATGGTGGAACCGTACCGGTAAAGAAACCATCATCAGCCAGTTAACTAAAGCCAATACTCAATACGCTTCTATTCTGCAAAGATGTACAGCCTTTAATAAATCTATCTATGCCGATGCGGTTAAAGCGGGCGGCCAGACTTATGCAAACCTGTGCGTTTTGGCCTACCGTCAAAGTATAGCGGCTCACATTTTGGTACAAAGTCCTAAAGGCGAGATCCTGTGGTTCTCGAAAGAAAACTTTAGCGGTGGTTTCGTAAATACGGTTGACGTTACTTATCCGTCTGCTCCGCTTTACCTGATCTACAATCCTAAACTGATGCAGGGTATGCTGAACGGTATCTTCTACTTTAGCGAGAGCGGTAAGTTTAAACATGATTTTGCTGCGCACGATTTAGGTAGCTATCCACACGCTAACGGCCAAACCTATGGCGAAGGCATGCCGGTTGAGGAGTCAGGCAACATGATTATCCTAACCGATGCTATCTGCAAAGCACAAGGCAGCCCGGCTTATGCCAAACTGCATTGGAAAACCCTGAGTACCTGGGTTAACTATTTAACCAGCGAAGGTTTTGACCCTGCTAACCAATTATGTACTGACGACTTTGCCGGTCACCTGGCGCGTAACGCTAACTTGTCTGTAAAAGCTATTGTTGGTATAGGTTGCTATGCTCAACTTGCTGAATCATTAGGCGACAAAGCTACTGCTGAGAAATATCGCGCGATAGCGAAAGAAATGGTAGGCAGATGGCAAAAACTAGCCGGCGACAAAGATCACTTCACCCTGACCTTTGAAAACCCGGGTACCTGGAGCCAGAAATATAACCTGGTTTGGGACAAAGTTTTGGATTTAAACCTGTTCCCGCAATCGGTTTATGATACAGAGACCAAATATTACCTGAGCAAACAAAACGAGTATGGTTTGCCTTTGGATAGCCGTAAAACCTACACCAAATCTGACTGGATTTTGTGGACCGCTACCTTTGCGCCAACTCAGAAAGATTTCGAAAAGCTGATTGACCCGGTTTATAAATACGCTTTAGAAACACCAACCCGCGTTCCGCTGAGCGACTGGCACGAAACCACCAACGGTAAACAAACGGGCTTCCAAGCTCGCAGCGTTGTCGGCGGATACTTCATGAAAATGCTGGATTACAAAATGCATAGCAAGAAATAATTAAAAAATGAACAGGCGGTTTTATCTGCTTTTAGCCTGCTCTGTCCTAAGCGTTTTTACGCTAAGGGCACAGCAGGCTTTGTCCGTTTTTGACGAAGCGGATAATCGGCCAGCTGCTAAAGACTGGCTGGTAAATACAGTAGTTGCAAAAGCTAATGTCTATTACAGCGCGGATAAAAAAGAGCTGATATTGGATAATGACCTTATTCAGCGTCGGTTTAGACTTGGGCCCAATGTCGCCTGTATTGAATACAAAAATAAGTTAACCGGACAACAACTTTTGCGTGCGGTAAAGCCTGAAGCCAGTGTAGTGATTAACGGTATATCTTACAATGTAGGAGGACTGTACGGACAAAAAGAAAATGCATACTTGCTGCCTGAATGGGTCGACTCATTTGTAAAGCATGACAATGACTTCGCACTTGCCACCTATACGGTCACTGCGTTGCCTGCCTATCTGAAACCTCAAACCAAGTTTTGGGCAACTAATATACAATCGCCAACCGGAAAATTATTAAACTTTATTTATCAATCGCATTTGCCAGAGCTGAAGGGGTTAGACATAACCATTCATTATGCTTTATACGATGGGATCCCATTAATTGAAAAATGGATAAGTATCGAAAATAAATCAGCCAACACGTTTCGTATAAACCGGGTTGTAAATGAAATATTGGGCATGGTAGAAGAAGAAAGCGCCGTGGTTGGAACGCCCGACCAAATGAACAAGCCCAACGGTTTATATATAGAAACAGACTATGCTTTCAATAATGCAATGCGTTATAACCTGAGCGACCAGACAACGCATTGGAAAGCCGATAAAAGTTATACCTCGCAGGTAAATTATGATTTGGGAACGCCTTGTCTGTTAGATGTTTATCCCGAAAACGGCCCCGGTATCGACTTGCAACCAAAAGAAATATTTACTTCTGTAAAAACCTATGAGCTGGCCATGGATAGTTACGACAGGCAGAGAAGGGGTATGGCTATCCAAAAGATGTATAGAACCATTGCGCCATGGACAACGGCTAATCCCATCTTTATGCACCTGGTGAGCAAGAACGATAAAGAAGTATATAATGCTATTGACCAATGTGCTGCTACAGGTTATGAGGCTTTGATATTAAGTTTTGGCAGCCATATAAACATGGAGGATACCACTGCCCGAAATCTTGCCCGATGCGCTGCCATTGCAGCATACGCCCATAACAAAGGGATTAAGATAGGCATATATTCATTATTCAGCTCCCGCAGAATTAGTGAAGATGACGATGTGATCAATCCTAAGACAGGAAAAACCGGCGGTGCATTTTTTGGGAACGCGCCTTGTTTTGGAAGTAAATGGGGGCTTGCTTATCGCGATAAAACCAAACAATTCTTTACCACTACTCATTTCGATATCTGGGAAAATGACGGCCCTTATCCGGGCGATCTTTGCGCGTCTACTAAACACCCGGGGCACAGAGACGTGGAAGACAGCCAATGGCGGCAAATAGAAATCCAAAAAGAACTGTATCACTGGCTAAATGCCCGTAATGTTTATATCAATGCGCCTGATTGGTATTTTTTAGATGGCACCAACAAAATTGGGTTGGGGTATAGAGAGGTGAATTTCTCCCTTCCCCGTTCAGAGCAAAGGATACTGAACCGCCAGAATATATTTGATGGCACATGGGATAAAACACCTTCTATGGGCTGGGGTTTTGTCCCGCTGACGCAATACCATGGTGGCGGAAAAGATGCAGAACTGGAGCCGCTTACAGAGCATCTGAAAGATTATGAACAATTGATGGTGCAATATTATGGCGCAGGTGTGCAGGCTTGCTACCGCGGCCCAAGGCTATATGATACCGACGAGACTAAAGCAGTAGTAAGCAAAGTGGTGCAATGGTACAAGAAATACAGAAGTATTTTGAATGCAGATATTGTGCACCTTCGACGAGCCGACGGGCGGGATTGGGATGGCTGGATGCATGTCGGCCCAACCTTAAAAGAAAAAGGATTTGTATTGTTATTCAATCCCACTGATAAAGCTATTAAACGACAGATTACACTACCCTTATACTATACCGGACTTACGCAAACCGCAAAGATCAGAGAGAAAGAAAACGCTTCTAAAATATATAAACTCAATAGAAATTACGAAGCGGTGTTACCGGTGACACTTGAACCTAATGCCTATTCATGGTGGGTGATTGAGTAGGAACACAGCTTAGCCAATTTAGAGGGCTTATTATTTGATTTATTGGCTAATAATTACTTACTTAGATAAATAAACCAATAAAACCTGTAAATCCATTCAAACAAATTACCCCGGTATTAAGCTGTTCTGTGCTATTATCAGCGCTAATTATTGTGGTGATTTTATCTTATCGCATTGCCTATGAAAAAAATCTTACTTGCAAGTGTATTCTGTTTACTTTCAGCACTTTCAAATCTGGCACAGGCACAGTCTGAGCCTGATGAAGTAACAGCGGTTGATTCAACGTATAATCTAGGTCGGGTTGTACTCAAAAAACGAGATGTACAGGCCGTAACCATCAAGGCTGCCGACCTGGAGAAAATACCTTTTCGCAGTTTACAGGATGTAATCAATGTTTATACCAATGGTGTCTTCGCCGCTAAGCAGTCATATATTTTTGTGATAGACGGCGTGTTGAACACCGATATTAATGCGTATAGCATTTACGATATTGAGGAATTAACATTTATACAAAACGCCGCAACGGTGCTTAACGGCGGCGACCCTAACAAAGCCTTGATCCTGGTAAAAACCAAACGCGCCGGCGGAAAAGGACATGGCGTAACCGTAGCGGGGCAAACCAACATGGTGAGGTTATATAAGCCAACTAACCCATCAACCACGTCTGGCGTGCCTGATGGTAAAACCACTACCAACTTATATCATCAATATTATGTTTCTGCCTATGCAGGCAACCATGTTATCAGCGGAGGTGTTTCGGCAGATATTCAGCATAATATTACACCGATATATCTTTATGATAGCCCTTACACAACACGTAATCCTCCAATTACCAATCGTTTGAAACTTCATGGATATCTTGATGCTCATTTAGGCGAGCGCAATACGGTAAGTTTAGATGCAGGCTATGTACCTCAACGTGATTTTAATAATCAAAATTCGCTTTATACCCACTTTGAGAGTCCAAACTTATACTATGGCGATCTGAAAATCCATACCAAAATTGCCGATGGATTTTACAATATAGCCACTGCGGGCATCCAAAAAATACACAATCACGTTCAGCACACCACCTATGGTGCTCCAAGCGCTTTATATAATTTGTATGATGCAGCCGACACGCTTAGTAACTACATATTGCAGGATAATATTAGTTATGAAACCGCTTTGAACGATGTTTTTACCATACGGCCCAGTGTGAATTTTACTTATCGTAATGTTAACCATCCAAGCTCTTATCTCAACGAAATTCATTTTACCAGCGGGCAAATAACCTCCGGGATTAGTCACACTACAGCAAATCAAAAACTGGCATTGCTTACCCCCTCTATAACAGTTGGTTATACTAAATTCTTGTCGTTAACTGTGGGTTTTCAAACGTATCTTAACAGTGGCACTGTTATCAATGGTATTAATCGTTTGTTTGTTAACGGCAACCAGGCCGGTTACACTAATAACATCGGATCGACCAAAGCTACCGACTTTGAGCAGACATCACCGCTGCCTTTCGCCTCGTTAACGGTTGATCCGTTAGCGTTGATGGATGTTGATACTACAAATGCAAGGCTTACTGTATATGGGTCATATGCCAGAAATTTCAACTACAGTAATGATCTGTTAGGCTCTTTGGATGATTCGAACCTTGAAGGTTCCTACCGTACAAGCTCGACCGATCGATCCTTTATGTTACCGCCGGTCGACCCTTATAAGGTTTACACCCAGATACAGGGCGGCGCAACTTTTTCAACGTTGGAAAATGCGCTGACCTTAAGCTACAACTACAGCCTGAGAAGGTTTAACACCGGAGAGGTTATTTTGATACGCCTGCCCACTTATCAGGATTACTACATGAATACCAATGGCCGTACAGAATTGCATCGTGTTGGTATTGATTATAGCTTACCGACAGATGGCGACCTTACCTGGCGAACCGGCCTGAACGGTACTTTGCTGATAATGAGCGACAGCTATAAAGAAAGAGATTATCTATCTGACTATATGCGCTTAGTGTACCCGGGCAAACCATTTATAACCGGTGGGTTTGCCAATCATTTCGGCTATCAGGGGCTTTTCCTGGATTTCAGTATCCTGTATGCCATGAACCAGGCTAATATGAAACAAGTGCCGTATCTGCATTACCAGCTAAACGGCACAACCAGTACCTTTGATCTGCAAAATATTGACTTTGGCTATAAAATACCAGTGCCTGTTAAACGGGTTAAAAGCCTGGAGGTGTATTTAAATGCGCGCAACCTGTTCCAGAACGGCCAATCGCGCATCGTAGAGACCCAGCGTTTTTTTGGTGGTGGATTTAAAGTCGAATTATAAGCACCCCTCAGATAAACTAAAAAGCCGCGCAAATGAGCGCGGCTTTCTTGTTTATGGCCTTTGCCTGTCTAAAACTTCTTCATGATCTTAACCAGACTTTTGGCAATGATAGCACAACCCTTATCAGACGGATGCAAGCCATCATAAGTTAAACCGATGGCTTCTGTTGGATAAGGATAATCATCAGTAGCCGGGTTAAACGGTATGCCGATAAAATTGGGGTAGGGTAGGTCGGTATATTGTCCGCTTTGCGGATCTTTTACGTGTTTAAATTTTACCAGCTCGGGTAATGTGAAATGCGGGTTATGGTACAGATCATCAACCGCAATGTTTTCCAGTTTGGCAATTGCCGCAATCGCGTTAGCAACTGCTTCTAAAGTCTGCCCGTTTTTTTCGCGGTAAGAACCGTATGCGTTATTCTTTTTGTCGAACAAGTAAACAAAATCCACACGCTGCAAAGGCGTCATGAGTACAATTTTGGCATCAGGATTCAAAGCTTTGATCTTATCAAGAATAATCCTGAAAGACCCGTTAATGGTGTTATTGCCGGTGTTGTTCTTATAATCGTCGATAGTACCTATGGGCCGTCCCTGCCACCAGTCGTTAGTGCCCAGGAAGATGGTGTAAACATCGCCTTTAGGAATTTCCAGCTTATCAAAACTGCTTGCAATACCGCCCGACGTCCAGCCATTATAACCTTTGTTGATGTAATGGATGTAATCCAGCTTTTCCGTAACCTGGGTTAGGTAGCCCTTAGTTAAACGATCCTGTGTTTCGTTCCGATGATCGTTCAGATAAGTTATCGAGTCGCCAATAGCCACCCAGGTTAGTTCCTTGCGCTTAAACGACGCCAGCACACAAATAGCAGCAATAGCAATAATAATCTTTTTCATATCTCAATATTCAACAATAAAATAATCCAAACATCTGCATATCTACATTATCTGCTCACCACCGGGAACTGCGAAATACGCAGCTTGGTACAGCCGTAAGGTATCAGCGTAACCTCCTCGTCTTTCTGAGTAGGTGTGCCCTCGTTATAGATCACGCTATAGGGCATAGGGCCGGTCATATCGTTATATAAGGTCCAGTTAGGGATGCGGCGCGCCTTTACGGTAAGTTGCAGCGGTGCGTTGGTTAAGTTCCACGGGTAGGCCGCTACCTGGTCTTTCTTTTGAAGGGTGAAGGCTTTTTCCAGCTGATTATTGCGGGTTTCGGTTAAGCCATAGTTCCATGGTGTGGTTGGCCTGACTTCATAAAACTCGCTGCCATAAGCCACCGGGTCCCGGTCATTTTTAACCAGTTTAATGTCTTCACCAATCTTCAGGGCATATACCAGCGGACCGCGTTCTATAGACACCGAATTTTCATACCAGGTGTTTTTGAAGATGTGCATCGGTAGTTGCAGTTCAACAACGTCGCCATTTTTCCATTCGCGGTTTATCTTTACAATCTCATTACCCGGCGACTGCTGAACCTCGGCACCATTAACTTTTACGGTAGCATTTTTACACCATGCCGGTATGCGCAGGTGAAAAGGAAAAGCAACCGATTTTATCTTTTTATTGAGCGCCAAAGTAAAGCGGATATTCTCGTCAAACGGATAATTAGTTTCTTCTTTAATGGTAACCGGCACGCCGTTAGCCACTTTAGCATCCACGTCGCTAGCCGAATACACTAAAGCCGCCAAGCCGTTGTCAGGCGTAGCATACCATAAGTTTTGAACAAACTTTGGCCAGCCCTGGTGCATGTTTGAGGTACAGCATGGGTAACCAGAAAGCAGTCCGTAGCAAATATCTGTGCCGGCATGGTTAACGTTAAAATTATGCGCCGCGCGGGTAAGCATTACCTGGTTAGCCTGCTGGAAATACTGGCGGGTCATGTAATCTTCTGATGTCTGGGTAGGTAAAGCGTTGAATGCAATCTTCTCTAATCTATCAGCATAATCAACACCACCGGTAATAGCCAGCGAGTTTTCCAAAGTAAACATCATTTCGACAGCTGTACACAGTTCAGAACCTTGCGTAGGGTTATTGCCATGCAGCGACTCGTCGGCACCAAAAAGACCATGTGCCATGCCGTTATATTTGGTAAGGTCATGCAGGCCTTTCTCCATAGCATCCAGGTATTGTTGTTCGGGGTGCTGCTGGTAGTAGATCAATGGTTCTTTCATGCCCTCGGCCAGGTTCACGCCGTGCGCGCTGCCCAGGCGGGTCAGCATTTCGCCTTTTTGGAAAGCACCGGTAAAGTCGAACGTTTGTTTGTGGATCAGGTTGCCCAGATCTAACAAAAACTTGTCGCCGGTAATGTTGTACAGCCAGTAAACCACCATCAGGTTGTCGCCGCCGCGCCATTGGGCCCAGAAGGTCCAGTGGTTAAGCGGTTCTTTGGGTAGTTGTTGCAGTTGATATTTGAAATAGTTGGTAAGCAGGGTGATGATGCGTTTATCGCCGGTGGCGGTGTAGTATTGCTGCAAAACTTTCAGCATCACCATTTTTGGCCACCAGTCATGGCTATTGTCCCGCTGTATGCCGTCCTCATGCGGGTAATCTTTCGCCGGACCAAAATAACCGTCAGGCTGCTGACTTTTGATGGACCATTCAATCCATGGTTTTACTTTGGCTATAAGCTCTTTATCTTTCAGGATATAGGCCAGCGGCAGCAGGCCGTCAATCCAGTAAGGGCCGCGTTCCCATTGGTCGCCGTCGCCGCCCAGCCAGCCATTGCGGCTACCCATTACCAGCGGGTACAATTTATCCAGGTTGCCGGTAGCGCCTTCTTTTTGCTTAACCAGCATTTCGCGCAGCCAGCCATGCGGGGTGATAGCGCCCAAAGGCAGCTGGATATACGGGTTTTGCTTTAACGGCGCTTTGGCCAAAGTATAATTCTGGCTACGGCCAATTTTTGGGGCAATAGCTAAACCGGCTAAAGCGGCCAGCACATAAAAACGTCTCATAGAAAAGGGAATAATCTGGCCCTAAACTTAAGCAGATTTATCGGGATTTTGAGGCCCGGTGCTACGTGGGCCTCAAAATTTAGTGCGATAGTTATTTAATTGAACTGCTTTGCATTCCACTTACAGCATAGCGGTATACCTGCCGCCCCAACTGGCCATCGGCATTGATGCCTTCAATGGTTACTTTATAGGTTCCGGGGCCGTCGGCATTAAAAAAGCTGAACGAGGTGTTACCGTTGACACCGGTTCTCAGATCCGGGTTCCAATAAATGGTGCTGCGCAGGTCGGGCAGCGTAAGGTTGGCATTTGGGGCGTCATATTTTGGCGAATAGAACTCGCGTATTTTGTTGTAGCCTTTGGGGGTGATATTGATAACGCTTGGAATATAGGTTTTGTGGATATAACCCCTTTTAGTGTAAATCAACAGCACCGGCGTTCCCCTGGAAGCGTACATCGATGCTAAGGGATTGGTAGCAGATAAATAATCTATTCTGGCTATGGCCTCCATATCGAGCGATCCGTAGTTGAAAACCTGTAATGGTTCATCACGTTCAAGCCTCCTGCCATCTAAAAAAACCGGCATATCGGGAAGAAAACCCTGTGGTGTTGATTTGAAATGTACCCTGGGCAGCTCACCTAGTAGTTCAATGCCGGGAACGTTATATTGGTCTTTAGGCTTTACATGATAGGTGTAATCAGCGTGCCCTTCGGGAACCATCGGCCCCCATTGTGGGGCATATTTCGCTAGGGGATCAGGTTTCTGTGCTCTGATCTTAACTTCTTTCAACCGATGCACTTTATCTAACATGCCTAACTTTTCATAAGTATCATCTTCTTTTTTACCCATATCCAGAAACTGTTTTAAACTGCTATGCACGTTCAGACTGGCATCGGGCAGGTTTGGGTTGCTGTTGATTTTTATGCCCGGTATGCTGTCTAATATCAGCTTTACCCTGGCGCCACCTTTGATTGTACGGGCCTGCAGAGACAGTTTAATACTGTCTGTCAGAAACAAAGGTTCAAAGCGAAAACTACCGTCGTCGCCTGTATTGGCTGTCTTTGTGATCTTTGCTCTTAATGCTATCATAGTGACAGCAGCGCCCGCTACGGGTCGCGGCTTATTATTCAGCGTAACCACTTTTCCGGAAATCGTGGTTTTCAAATGCTCAGCCGGAAACTGCGGGTTTGTGCTGTCGGCATTCCTCAGCTCTTTCCATGCAAAACGGCGATAGCCCTGTGTCAGCATCAGGTTATCCAGGGCCTTGTCTGCCTCATCGCCTGTTTGCGCAAAATAGTAGTTGGGCTCTTCGATAAAACCTTTCAGGTCAGACTTTAGCAGCAGGCTTGAAAAAATGGTACTTGCTTTATTCTCATTGAAGGGCACCTTGCTTTCGTCAATCACGGACACCGAAAAATTACCGGCTGCAGCATTACCCCAGGCATCTTTAGCGTTAAGCCCTATGGTAACACGCTCTTTGCTGTTATAATCGGCTTTGGTGGTTTTGACATCCAACTGCATGATATCATTGCTGCGGATAAAGGCAATCCGCTCATTCAAAGGTTCGCCATTGGTATTGAATAGGGTAAACTGCGCAATGCCGCTGCGGAAGGCCTTCTTTTGCAAGCTCAGCGAGGTAACCGGGCCATCTGTTTTTATGGCAGATGCAAATACTACCTCGCCGCCGGTATGCACGATCAGGTTAACTTCTGAATGTTGTTGTTTCATTGAAGCATATATTCTAAGCAGTACACTGTCTTTTTTCGATTGATCGACGCTCAGCACATAGCCATCGTCTGATGCTTTGGGCAATGCGATACTTTTAGTCGACCCATCGTCAAAAACAATATTAGCGGTGTAAGTTTTGCCTGGTGCAGGTGTTATTAAAAAGCTGCCCATGCCGGCATGCAGGGTTGTTAACTTAGCCACTTCGTGATGGTCATTATCGACAATGCTGCTCTTAATGGCAATACCCAAACCATCAATGCCTATCGCTTTAAAAGCTACACGGGATGCTATGCCATTAATAAGGTTCCCGCTTTCGGGGAAAAACTGGATATCGCTTTGCGCTAAAGTGGCTTTGATGGGGAAATCACGGTTAACCGGATACTTATCGCTACCTTGCAGTATGGTATGCAAATAAGCGCCTTCGGGGTGCTGTTTAATATCGTCGGGGATAGTGATACGCAAGTTGCCCAGCGCATCGGTTTTGCCATTTTGCTGCCATAGGGGTTTATGGTTTGCCCATATCTCATACCTTACATCCCGTTCGCCCAGAGCCTTACCCCTATCGTTGGTATAGTTTAATATGGCGGTTAGTACCTGTTTACCCTTGTCGGGGATATAACTGAAATCGGCTTTGGCTATAATTTCGCCGCCGGCAACATCGCCCACTAAAAAAGTATGGTCATAAAAATAATCCTCGCCGGCATTGCGCATCCATTGGGTATAAGCACGCAGGCGGTAACTGCCCTGATGATAATCATCCTTCAAAATAAAATTACCTATCACCATGCCTGAGTTTACAGGCAGCTTAAGCTGCTGCAATAATGAATCTTTTTCAGATATCAGTTCGACATACATCGCTTCGCTAAGTCTAGATAACTGATGTGCAGGGCCGGAGGTCAGATATCCTTTAAACCACAATGTATCGCCCAGGGCATAGTAAGGCTTGTCGGTTTGCAGATAAGCTTTCTCAACCGGCAGGCGCTTGTTAAAATTATCCAGCGGATCAGTTAGCAGGGCCAGGTTTTTATCTATGGATGCCGGGGTAGCCGTGTTGGTAATAGCTTGCGCGTCACCAACGGTATATCTAAATACTTGTCTGCCCAACTGGCCGTCGGCATTGATGCCTTCAATTACGACGCGGTAAGTGCCCGGCCCGTCGGCATTGAAAAAGTTGAACGATGCAGTGCCATTGGCGTCGGTTTTCAGATAAGGGTTCCAATAAATGGTTGTACGCAAGTCGGGCTGGCTGGTAGCTCTGCCCGGGCGGTCATAGCGCGGGGAATAAAACTCACGCACTTTGTTGAATCCTTATGGGGTGATATTGGCCATACTTGGGTTGTAGACTTTTTTGACCTTGCCGCGGTTGGTAAAAATTAAAATAGCGGGGCCACCTAACGTAGATTTCAGGGCCAGATTGGCATCAACAACTTCTATTTTTATAATATCTGTTGCGTCTATTTTGTTGTTGTCGAATATATCTCCAATTTCTACCGGATCTCTAATCAAAACACCATCGACTATAACGTTGATCGTATCGCCACCAATGCCAACATAATGTGGATAGTTAATGAATTGTATCACTCCGGCACTACCAAGAGGAACCGTCTTTGGACCGAACCGTATGCGGGGCAGTGCACCTTGTAAACAAGTGCCCAAATTAGCGCATAGTTCCGGCTGTGGTATTTTATAAATCTTGTCGACAGATTGCTCGGGTACTTGTAGAATGCCCTGCATGGCAATATCTGATTTGGGCTTAGTTTTTTGTGCCCTGATCTGCACCTCTTTCAGTCTGTGCACTTTGTCCAGCAAACCCAGCTTTTCATTTATATCATCCTGTTTTTTACCGTTCTCTAAAAACTGTTTTAAACTGCTATGAACGTTCAGACTGGCATCGGCCAGGTTGGGGTTTGGATTGACTTTAATACCTGGAATAGAATCCAGAATCAACATTACCTTATCACTGCCTTTGACTGTACGTGCCTGCAACGAAAACTTGATGCTATCGGTCAGGAAGAATGGCTCAAAGCTAAACCGGCCGTTAGCACCTGTAGCGGCCGACTTAACCGCATTGGCTCTTAAAGCTACCATACTGATATTGGCCCCGGCAACCGGTTTGGGGTTGTCATTCAATGTAACCACCCGGCCTGAAATTAGAGTTCCCAAATCTTCTACCGGAAACTGAGGTTTATTAGTGGGGTTGTTAAGTTGTTTCCAGGTAAATCTGCGGTAACCTTGAGTGAGCATAAGGTCATCAAGAGCGCGTTCAATGGTGCTATTTTCACTGACGAAAAAGTAGTTAGGGTCTTCTATATGGCCTTTCAGGTCGGACGTGAGCAACAGATTAGAAAAGATGGTGCTTTCTTTATTTTCGTCAAAAGGTACCTTGCTTTCATCAATCACCGAAACGGAAAAATTAGCGGCTGTCGGGTTGCTCTTGCCGTCTCTGGCGGTCAGCTCTACTTGTACACGCTCTTTACTACTATATGTACTTTTAGCTGTTTTGATACCCAACTGCATAATGTCTTTACTGCGAATAAAGGCAATACGCTCATTCAACGGTTCGCCCGTGGAGCTGAACAGGGTGAATTGCGCAATCCCGGTAGGGAATGATTTTTTGGGCAAGCGGATAGAAGTAATCATGTTATCAACCCTAAACGGGTTGGCAAAAACCAGTTCGCCGCCGGTATGAGCAATCAGGCTAACTGTCGACCCCAGCATTTTAGCTGAGGCGTGAACGCGCACTAAAATACTATCGCGATCGGGTTGATAAACACTTAGTACATAACCCTCGTCGGCAGGTTTGGGTAGGGGGATAGTCTTGGTGGTGCCGTCATCAAAAATAATATTGGCGGTATAAGTTTTACCCGCCACAGGTGTCATCAAAAAGCTGCCCATGCCGGCGTGAAGGGTTTCAAACTTAGCAACCTCCTGATTGTCGTTATCCGTCACGCGTCCTTTTAAATGAATACCCAGGCCATCAATGCCGACAGCCTTGAAGCCCACTCTTGAAGTGAGGCTATTTACCAAATTGCCGCTTTCAGGGAAAAATTGGATATCACTTTGCGTTAAAGTAGCTTTAATAGGGAAATCACGGCTCACGGCATATTTATCGCTCCCCTGCAAAATGGTGTGTAAATAAGCGCCTTCGGGATGTTGTTTGATATCGTCAGGAATGGTAACGCGCAGGCTACCCAGTGCATCGGTCCTGCCGTTTTGTCGCCATAAAGGTTTATGGTTCACCCAGATTTCGTAGCGGACGTCTTTTTCGCCCAGCGCCTTGCCCTGGTCGTTCGTGTAATTGAGCAGGGCTGTAAGCGTCTTCTTTCCTTTATCGTCGCGATAGCTAAAATCGGCTTTGGCTACAATATCGCCACCGGCAATATCGCCCACCAAAAAGGTATGATCAAAAAAGTAATCTTCGCCGGCATTACGCATCCACTGGGTATAGGCTCGCAGCCGATAACTGCCCTGATGATAATCATCCTTCAAAATAAAATCACCCATTACCATACCTGAGGTTACGGGCAGCTTAAGCTGCTGCAGTACAGAATCTTTTTCAGAAATCAGGTCGACATACACCGCACCGCTCAATTTTGATAACTGATGACGACTGCCGATGGTTACATAGCCTTTAAACCAGATGGTGTCGCCCAGGGCATAGTAGGGCTTATCCATGTGCAGGTAAACTTTTTCCTGCGGGATGCTGTCTGTCCAGCGTTGCAGGCTGGTTACCAGTTTATCCAGCGGAACATCATCCCGCTGGATAAAGGCAACTGAAACAATAGCGCAAAGCAGCACTGTGATTAGGGTTAGGGTGTGAGTTTTCATCATAGCTTAGGTTCAGATACTTTTATTTAAAGAGGGTAGCATCCGGTAACGCAATTGGCGGTAATAGCATAGTTATGCCCGACAAATTCGGGTTAAGCAACAGACTATTAGCTAATTGGTAATACTAATGTAAAGAGAATAATACATTAGTTGAAAGAGGTAGGATTTAAATAATGACTTAAAAGTCATTATTTTTAAAGGTGCAAAGTGTAGAATTGAAAAAATAGTTCTTCAAAAAATGACTTAAAAGTATTTTTTTGAAGAACTATATATTATTTTAGAATCCCGGGCCGGGTTGCGGGTTGGGCGTTTCATTCGGTCTGGATGGCGGCGGTAGTTCCTGCGGCATATCCGGCACCTCTCTTTGCGGGATGTCAGGATTACGCGGGTCGTGAGGTTGTTCAATCTCCGGACGCTGAGGGTCAACCGGTTTTTCTTCGGGTTCGTTGGGGATGGTTTCCTTTTTCATAGTACTAAATACAATAACCTGAGCGTTTAAATTGTTTTAAGATTTAGTGGCGTGCCTTCTACCTGTTGTGAAATAATCAGAAACCAAAACAGTGCACTTAATGTTAAACTTTTAAAACATACTACTATGAAAACTATGAAAAAGCTATTAAAGAAAAATCCGTTCAAAAAGCATAAAAATCATACAGCCCTTATTGCTTTAAGCGTAACGGGTGCGGCAGCTGCCGGCGCCATTGCTTATTTATACATGACAGACAGTGGGAACAACGCCCGCCACAAAATGACCGATTCGTTGTCGCAGACCTTTGATCGTATTGGTCATAGTTTGAAGGACGAGTTCAAAAATATTGCCTCGGCATTTATCAGTGACAAAAGCGGCGTTTCAAAAGGCAACGTAAAAGCGGTAGCCGATAACATAAGCCAATAAGCTCTTAAGATACCTGGTACTTGCGCAGTCAAGCTCGAGAATTTTGTAGAGATGTAATTTTTTGCGTCTCTACAAAATTGTAAAATAAATTGAAACCAAAACATTCTCTTTACGTTAAACTAACAAACGGAGTACACGTTTATTTATGAAAAATCCCTTCAAAAGGAAGAACGATAATACAGCTTTGAAGGCTGTAGGTGTAACGGGTGTAGTTGCTGCAAGCCTTGTTGTTTATTTATATTTAAGCGATGGCCTGGCCTATATACGCAGGAAAATGATGGGCCCTATGCACCAGACTTCCGACGGTGTTGGTGATAATTTGAAAGAAGAGTCCAAAAGCAGGGCGTCGACGTTTATCAATGACAAAAATGGCGTTTCAAAACATACCGTAAAAGCTCTGGCCAATAATATAAATAAAAAAGAAGTAAAATATTCTTAGCAAGAGATACAAGGTATTGCGTCTCTACTTTAGCCAACCCTCATACCGAAGAAACTTGATGAGCCGTGCATCATTTACAGATAGTACCGGCATCCAGGTGCCCAGCAAATCTCGGTTCCAATACAAACCTTGTGGGTTGCCGGGTTTGGCAAACTTATATCTGTAAATGCGCGCTCTGATAAAACGCGGCGCCTTGCCATTAAAAGGGTCATTAGCAAAGAGGCTCAGCGCCAAGGCATCGTGATGTAACAGTTTCCAGACTAAATTATAGGTCCAGGGGTATTGCTCGGCAGTGCCCATACTTGCAAACCACATTTGCCAGTCGAGCCGTAATTGGTAGGGCGCTATCTGCGGCGGCGGTTTATCAAGTTCGACGGGTAAGCCTTTGTATAGATAAGGTTTCCAGGCGGCTTTGTTGCCGGTGGTATCTTCCATCGTTCCCTCAAAAATTACATTGTCGCGCTCTAAACCTACGCTACCGAAAGCGCCATAGGTATTCACCAGCTCAAACGGCTCGAACGAGCGGTTCATGGCCTGGTTGGGCGATAGAATATTATAAAGCGGTTGTATACTTAAAATGCCGACAATGCCCGTGATGACCCAGGCGGTTATCACCATTGGTTTCGACTCTTCGGCGTTCTCCTCGGCCGCACGGGCCTTTACGCTCAATTTTTTCGGTAGTATCCTTGCCCAAAAGCCATCATCAAAACAAGCCAAAGCCGGTACAATGGTGAGCCAGTTAAGAAAAGACAGATTTCCGCTGATGATGATAAATACCTGCAGTGCAACGATAATTACTCCGGCGATGTGCCTGCCCATCCTCGGCCAGAAAACAAAAAACGGCGCTATCAGCTCAGCCAGCCAGTTGAACCATACACCCAATCGCAAGATCAGCCTCGGGAAAAAATGAAACCATCGCGTTAGCGGCCCGGGTATAGGCTGCGTCTCAAAGTAATAGTAAAGAGCCGTGGCATTGCGCCAAATTTTGTCGCCACGAAACTTGATCATGCCGGCGCCCACCATGATGCGCCACGTTAGCCATCTAAATAAGATGATGATGGCCCAGGGTGTCGGTCGCTTAGGGAAGGGGCGCATGTCAAGCAACGGACACATAAAAATCGCCAGAAAACCTGTTTCAGTAAGTTGTATCTCCCACCCATAGCCATACCATTCCTGCCCGGCGTGCACTATAGACAGATATAGGGCCCATAACACAGCCATTAACGGCGCATTAGCATATCCCGCGACAACAACCAACGACAGAACCAGCCCTACCCAGGACGCCGTCAGCAAAGCGGCATCAGAGTGCCAGAACCAAAACAAAGAAGGAAGTTTGAAGAATCCGGCACTGGTTGAGCCATATGACTGTTGCACCAAATCCAAAAAATTGCCAACCGGCAGTAACCCATGCTCGCCAATTAAGGGCACCAACTGGTTTACCGCTACCAAAAACGCCACAGCATACACCGCGCCCAACAAACGCAGCAACACAAAGCGCGTAAGCCAGTAGGTGGGGGCTGTTTCTTCGGTCATGGCGGGGGTTTATGTAAAGATAGGAGGTCTAACGACGAATAATAAATTTCGAATATCGATTTACTTCATCATTCATTATTCGTCATTCGATGTTCTATATTTTTACTAAGCTTCCCCGGGCTAATCTGGTCTCCCAAATCATATCCTTCCAAAGCCAAACCAATATTCACCAAAAATTCAGGGTCGACAAAATGGTCATCGGCAGATCGCCAGGTACCGGCGCGATTGGCGATGAAAAAGCCGGAACCATTAGGATGGCGTATGCGATAGCCGTGTTCGCCTTTTACTTGTTCGGGCTTTGCTTCCAGTTGCAGTAAAGCGCCGGTTTGCGGATCTTTTACTTCAATTTGCATAGCTTTTGTTTTTTGGCGATTAGCGGGCGGGTTTTTCGTCGCCATGTTCGCGGTTTTTTAATTCGGCAATTACATTGCTCTCCATAGTCGAGGCACTTTTGGCCTTTTTCTGTATACGATGTTCCCTGTTAACGTCTGTCTTTGACGGACTGCTAACTATACGTTTCTTGGTTTCCATAACAGGTTAATTTATGCTATAAACTAACAAATAGCTTGCCAGTTGAAAGTTGGTTAAGTCCTTGAGCTTTGGCCACCTTTTTGCTGTTCATACTGTACTTAATCAAACAACTTATGGCAAAGAGAGAAAACGTAAGCACTTTTCCGCGCAAGGGAAAACCCTCAGGCAGCGAGAAGGATCTGGACAATATGGACGAGCTCAATAATGGTATTGATGAAGTAAGTTATGACGATGTCGATATTGAGGATGCCGAATTAAGGCACGCTAATCGTCACTTGCATAAAGGTGAAGATGTGGCCCGCTTTACTGATAGGGATGATGATGAGGATGAGCCGTAAATGATTTGCCCTGCCCGATTGTCATCCTGAGCAAAGCGAAGGATCTTGTAAAAGCGATTAGCAAAACGTATAAGATCCTTCGCTTTGCTCAGGATGACAAAAATAAAAACCCGTCACACCAACTTTACAAAATCATAATACCCATCCCCATAAAAATGTTTTATATTTGCACAGGTAACCTGATAAGTTTACCTGTGCAAATATGGAAGCATTACAAACGGCGACATCGCTTCGACAAGCTATTTCTGGCATTATTAAGCGCTTAAGGCGCACTGTAAAATCGCATAACAGTTATTCTTTATCTGAATACTCGACACTTTCTTATCTGTATCCAGACCAAAAGCTTTCGGCTACAGAGCTTGCCGGATTGGTGCGCGTTAAAACTCAATCGATGTCTGAGCTGCTGAGCAATTTGAAAGATCAGGACATCATAGACAAGACACCGCACGAGACAGATAAACGCAAGTCGCTCATCAGCCTTACCCAAAAGGGCCGTGAAATACTGGAGAAATCGCGCTATGAAAAGGATGAGTGGCTGGCGCAGGCTATCGACAATACTTTATCGGCAGATGAAAAAAGGACGCTGCAGGAAGCCGTCGCCATACTCCACAAAATAGTTGCTTACGAATCAAATATTTAATAGAACAACAAACAACAAAATACCTATGATTACTGCACTTGACCCTAAAACCGCGCTGGTTTTGATTGACATGCAAAACGCAATTGCTGTTATGAAAGGCGCGCATCATTTTGACGGCATCGTTGAAAAAACGAAACAGCTGATCGACGCTTTTCGCGAGAAAAACTTGCCGATAGTTTTTATTAACGTAAATCCGATCGGTTCTTCATGGACGAAAGCACGCGCTGAAGTATCGCAAATGCCTAAGGACGAAGAAGGCATCCGCGCAGCACAAAAAAACTGGGAAGAAAACGGAATGGGGAACATCATCCCACAACTGGAAGTTAAAGAAGGCGACCTGCTGATTACCAAAAATACCTGGAGTGCCTTCCCGAACACATCTTTAAATGATGAACTGCAAAAACGCGGTATTACCGGTATTGTATTGGCTGGCGTAGCTACTAGTATCGGCGTTGAAGGCACAGCACGCGATGCAAGTGTTTTAGGTTACAATTTAACCTTTGCTAAAGATGCCATGACCGATATGTTTATCGAAGCGCATGAGCATAGCCTGAGCCGTATCTTCCCGCGCATTGGTGAAATTGATACTACCGAAGCCATCATTGCTAAACTGCAGGAGCCAACTTAATGAGCGATAAAGCAGAAAAAGAGCCTATCCCCTGGAAATTTATGGCGCCCCTGCTGTTGGGCACCATGATGAATCCGCTCAACTCAACCATGCTGGCAACGGCATTGGCTACCTTGTGCAACGCGTTCAAAATTACCTCTGGGCAGGGCGCTATACTCATTACTTCGTTATATGTAACAGCTACGGTGGCCCAGCCTTTAATGGGCCGCCTGGCCGATATTTACAGTGCCAAGCGGGTTAACAACCTGGGCTTTGTATTGGTGTTTATTGCTGCTTTGGTGGGCATATTTGCGCCGGGTTTTGCCTGGCTGGTGGCTTCAAGGATATTATTGGGCCTGGGGACCTCGGCGGCTTACCCTTCGGGGATGGCGCTGGTAGGCAAACGCTATGCTTTGGAAAAACGACCGGTACCGGGTACCATATTGGCTATGATAGCTGTATCGGCGCAGGTGACCTTAGTTTTGGGCCCTACGCTCGGCGGCGCGCTCACCCAATGGCTCGGCTGGCGCGGTATTTTTATGGTAAACGTTCCGTGGACCATCATCGGGTTGATCTTATCAAATACGCTGCCCGATTATCCGCCGGCACAAAACGACAAAAAACATAATGTTTTTCAACGATTGGATATTCAGGGCATTTTGCTGTTCTGCCTGTTCCTGGGTTGTTTGCTGGTGGTACTGATGTCGAAAGATTTAAACGGGTACATGATCGGCGCGATGGTGCTTGCCTTAGTTGGCTTGTGCGTTTGGGAGTGGTGGCATGAAAAGCCATTTATCGATGTGAAGTTTTTATGGCGAAAGCCGTCGTTATCCTTAGTTTACATTCGCGGTTTGGCTACCAGCTATATTTTGTACCTAATACTTTATGGCTTGCCGCAGTGGCTGGAAGCGGTCAGGCATTTAATACCGGTGCACACGGGGTTAATCATGCTGCCCAATTCAATCACCGCCATAGCAGCCGGACTGCTCATCGCCCGCATTAAAAGCGCTAAATTGCAAAATACACTGGGTGTAGCCCTGCTGATTGTAGCTTGTTTTGGGATACTATTTTTAAACGGCGAGATTGCCCTGCCGCTGGTGGTTTGCATAGGTATTACCGCAGGCATGGCTGAGGGCACTAACATCATTGCCAACCAATCATTATTGAACGAAGAAGCTCCGCTGGACCAGAAAGGCGTGTCGTTCGGCTTGTTCCGCACGGCGGCTTATATCGGTGCTATTTTATCGGGCACACAGCTTAAATCTGTTTTTGCGAATGGGGTTACCGATCAGAGTTTCCATCATCTGGGCTTTTTTATAGCTGTTGCCTGCGGGATATTGGTGCTGCTGTTGTTGCCGTTGCTGATGAAACACGCCGACCCCTCCTAATCTCCCCAAAGGGGAGGAACTAAGAGAGTTCTTATTATTATGCCTATGATTCTCCTCCCCTTTGGGGAGGCCAGGAGGGGTGTGCTACTTTTTAAAATACTCTTTCATCACCCCAACAGTCTTTTTGGTAGCAATGGTAGCTCCTGCGGCCATTAAATGGTGTTGGTCTGCAAAATATTTGTCGGTTGCAAATTCAGGCATGTCTATCAGGTTCAGATAAACGCCATTGTTTTTTTTGATGATGCCTTCGGTTGCGGCAAAATGGTGTTTCAGTATAGAAGGATCTTTTAAAAAGGCCTGATAAGCCTTGCGTATGGGCTGCTGAATAAAAAACAGCTTGATATTTTGCTTGTTTAAGAAAGCGGCTAATGAATCTAATACTTTATACTGGTGCTCTGTGAATTTAGTGGGAAATGGAAATTTAGCCTCCCAGCGCCCGCCTGAGGCGATGTTGGCAGGGGATACGTTTAACAACACACCGCCATTGTTGTCGTAGGCCAATGAGCTGTAATTATCGGTCATTTTCCGGTCGGCTATTAACTCTTTTTTTCGCGCAGCAATACTCAGCAGCGGGTTGAAGTTTTCGTAATAAAAGTATGGTTTGAAGTTTTTCAGGCATTCGGGCGTGTTGATGTAGTTTTTCACAGTTTCATTGCCCATCGCCTCAAAATCACGAGTCGACGAGGCTATTAATACTGCACTGGGTTTAACAATAGGTATATAGTACTCAATCATCTTTTTGATATCGTCCATTTGCAAACCCCACGAGGCCAGGTTGTAATAGCTTTGGGTAACGCTATCGGTAATTACTTTTGAATCAAGATTGTTCAACGTCATTGACGAGCCTATGGCCAGTAAGTCGGCGTGTTTATCTTTACGTTCGTCGAAGTTTTTCAACTTGGCGTCGAAACTTACAGAGTTTGTCATGAGCGGCTCAAAACTAACAGAAGCCAACGCCAGATACAAGATGACTACCGGGACTAAGATGGCAGCTATGCTTAAAAACAGAGATAATACCTTTTTTGACATCTTAGAATTGGAAATAGATAAACTGACTGTGGCTTGCAGTGCCGAAAATTAACAACAGTAATACAAAGGCGTAGTAAATACCCCAGCGCACATATTTGGGTTTGCTGTTTACAAACTGCAGCATACTGCGGCGCTTCTGGAACAGGTGTACCATCTCCAGAATAACAATCACTAATACGGCCGGCATCATTTTGGTTGCAGGTGCCAGTGGCTCCATGTGGTGAGTATGTATCAGGTTAACTATATCGGCCCATGTATCGGTGAACATGCTTTTCAGGATGTGCATGGCATCGGCAATGGTGCGCGCCCTGAAGAATACCCACGAAATGCAGATCAATGCAAAAGTGGTCAGGAACTGTATCCAGTTATATAGTTTCGGGAATTTGGTGATGCCGCTGGCCTCGGCCACGCGGTTGCGGAATTTCTGACTGATGATGGCAAACACCAGGTAAAATCCGTTGAGCGCGCCCCAGACAATGTAGGTCCAGTTGGCGCCGTGCCACAAGCCGCTCACCAAAAATACAAAAAACAGGTTAAAGTACCAGCGTGGTATGCTAACGCGATTACCGCCCAGAGTGATATACAGATAGTCGCGGAACCAGGTTGACAATGAGATGTGCCACCGGCTCCAAAACTCGCTGATGCTTTTAGAATGGTAGGGGCGGTTAAAGTTTTTCATCAGCTTAAAACCCATAACACGGGCTGCCCCTAAAGCAATATCGGTATAACCTGAAAAGTCGCAGAATATCTGGAAGGCAAAGAATATGGTGGCGATAACAAAGTTTAAGCCATGGTATTTATGTGGCTCATCGTAAGCTACGTTAACGATGTAAGATAGCCTGTCGGCAATGGCTATCTTTTTAAATAAACCCCAGGCCATCAGTTTTAATCCATCTGCTATACGTTGATAATCGAATTCGTACTTCTCATAAAACTGGTACAGGATATTTTGCGGGCGTTCTATCGGTCCGGCAACCAACTGCGGATAAAACATCACATACAGAGCATAAATACCAAAGTGACGCTCGGCTTTGTAATTGCCGCGGTAAACTTCGATGGTATAACTCATAGCCTGAAATGTGTGGAACGATAACCCTATAGGTAGCAGAATGCTGAGGTAAGGTATCGGGTTTTTAACTCCCATATTGCCCATTAACAGGGTGATGTTTTCGTTTACAAAGTTGAAGTATTTGAATATGGCCAGCACGCCGATGTTGGCTACCAGGCTAGCCACCAGGAACCATTTTCGCGTTCGGCCCTGCGACTTTTCGATATATATCCCTGCAAAATAATCTACCACGATAGTGAAAAAGAGGATCAGGATGTATACCGGCACAAAGGTCATGTAGAAATAGCAGCTTGCAACAAGCAGCATGAACCATCTGAAACGATGCGGGAGCAGAAAATAAAGCGTAGTAACTACGATGAAAAAGTACAGAAAATGATAGGAGTTAAATAACATCGATATCGCTTACGTTTCAAACAAATCTATAAAAAATGAGAAATTATAATCATTTCCCTATTGCGTTTTTTTGACAACAATACGTAATACCCATATGTTCTGTTACATGATATCGTAAATAACTTATATTTGATATAAAACCATTTACCATGACCCAGATAAAGAAAGAAGACATTAGCCAGGATGTATTTGATCTGTATGACGATTATGCGCATAACCGATTGGATAGACGTTCATTTATGCAGAAACTATCCTTATATGCGGTGGGCGGATTAACCGTGCCGGCGCTAATGAGTTTCCTGATGCCCGACTACAAAAATAATATCCAGGTAAAAGGGGACGACCCGCGTTTGGAATCAGGATATATTCATTACGCATCGCCTAAAGGTGGCGGCGATATCAAGGCGCTGCTGTCAAAACCCAAAGATGCCAAAGGCAAACTGGGCGGTATTGTGGTGGTGCATGAAAACCGTGGGTTGAATCCTTATATTGAGGATGTTGCCCGCCGCGCGGCTTTGGCCGGTTTTATCTCCATAGCTCCCGACGCGCTTAGTCCGCTGGGCGGTTACCCGGGCAATGACGATGCGGGACGCGAAATGCAGTCTAAACGCGATCAGGGCGAAATGTTGCAGAATTTTATCGATGCCTTTCATTACCTCAAAAATCATAAAGACTGCAACGGCAAGGTTGGCGTGGTAGGTTTCTGCTATGGTGGTGGCGTGGCCAACCAAATGGCTGTAAAGCTCCCTGATCTGGCGGCCGCGGTGCCTTTTTACGGAGCCCAACCCAAAGCTGATGACGTACCTAATATTAAGGCGCCTTTATTGTTGCATTATGCGTCGCTGGATACCCGTATAACCGGTGGCTGGCCCGCTTATGAAGAAGCGTTGAAGGCCAATCATAAAAAATACCAGGCTTATATTTATGAAAATGTAAATCATGGTTTCCACAACGACACCACGCCGCGCTATGACAAAGCCGCTGCCGAACTGGCCTGGAAACGGACGATAGATTTTTTTAAAGAGTATTTGTCTTAGTTGATTGTCATCAGCTTTTTTATTTTGTCATTGCGAGGAGGAACGACGAAGCAACCGCACGCGTTCCTATTCTCCTTGCGGTTGCCGCGCTGCGCTCGCAATGACATTTTACTAAAAAAACTCTTTCGTATCTCCTTATTTTCATCGAACAAAATAGCTTAAATCGAAGCTGATTTATGGGTTTTTGAGCTGTTTGGTTAAATAATGTTAAAATGGATAGCGGTACTGTAGACTGCGCCCGTACCGATGCTTTTAGTAGCTATAATTGCCGCCGTTACTGATGTAATTAAAGCCAAATAGCTATTGATAACAGGATGAGAAAACTACTGCCGGTACTGGTATTTTTTACCTTAACCACCACTACCGTATTCGCCCAACAAACTGAAAAAATTTTAAAGAAAACCACCATCAGCAAGCTCTTTACCTGCTCGCTCGATTTGATGTTTGACACTCTGGCCAGAGACTACAATTTGAAAATAGTTTTTGAGCGCGACTCAGTGAGCCGTTATCACGTGGTCGACCATTTTTTGAATGAGTCATTAAAAAGTGTTCTGGACCAGGTTTGCGGCAACAACAACCTGCACTACTGGACAGAGGCCGACGGTACCATTTACATCCTGCAAAAAATGGATGACCTTGACCGCTTAAAGAAAAGATACCTGCTCACCCTTACCGGCAGGGCAGCGGCCCTGAAACCCGTCGACCCGCCTAAGGGGCCACCCAGGAATTTTAATTTTCCCATCAGCGGTAAGGTGATCGACCAGGCAACCGGCGAGTCGATCAGGTCGGCCACGGTGCACGTTTTGAATACCTCGCTCTCGGCCACTACCGGCTCCGATGGTTTGTTTGCCATTTTTAATGTGCCTTCAGATACCTGTATCATAGAAACAACGTACTCGGGTTTCCAGACCGACCGCACCCGGCTTAACGCCAAAATGATAGGCGATCTGATTACTATACCTATTTCGCCCTCGCTCAATACGCTAAATGAGGTAACCGTTTTGGGCAAAAAAAGCGGGGTAATGAATACTGATGTAAAAAAGGTCGGTGTGCTGCAACTAACCCCCGCCAGTTTGGACAAGCTACCTGTGATGGGTGAAAAGGATGTGTTAAAAGCTTTCCAGCTGATGCCAGGCGTTAGTGGTACCAATGAATCATCGTCTGGCGCTTACGTGCGCGGCGGCACGCCCGATCAAAACCTGGTGGTATTTGATGGCTTCACCGTTTACCAGGTTGACCACTTGTATGGTTTCTTTAGCGCCTTTAACGCTAATGCTGTGAAAGATGTGCAGCTGTACAAAGGCGGTTTCTCGGCAAAATACGGAGGTCGCCTGTCAAGCGTTACCGAGATAACCGGTAAAGATGGCAACAGTAAACAAGCTACCTATGGCATAGACTTGAGTTTGCTAAGCTTTAACGCCTTTTTGGAGACTCCTTTGGGCGATAAATCTTCATTGCTGCTTTCCGTGCGTCGCTCATACCAGGGGCCGTTTTATGATAAGATATTTAAGCAGTTTAACGCCACAACAGTGGGCGGTGGGGGCAGTGGTCTGCGTAATTTTGGTGGCGGACCGATTGGCGGTGGTGGTCGTTTTGGTCAGCAGGTTACGCCGGCTTCGCATTTTTATGATGCCGATATGCGCTATACCTATCATCTGAATACTGATAACACACTGGCCTGGAGCTTTTACAGTGGTACTGATAAAACTGATAACAGCCGCGATCTGCCCTCGTTTTTTAGCTCAGACATCAGCGATAATAAGATCACCGATTATACCAAATACGGCAACCTGGCCAGCAGCTTGAAATGGTCGTCGCAATGGGGTAAGAGCGTGCATTCAAATACATATTTAACCTACTCTTCATACTTTAATGACCGCGACCGCATCAACTCAGGCACTATTACTACAAATGATGTAAGTACCGGCTTTAATAATGGCACGGTAGAAACCAACAACCTGAAAGACATCGGCATAAAATCTGAGTGGGAGTGGCAAATGGGCAATAGCCTGAAGTTGTTATATGGCGGATTTGCCAATCGCCAGCACATCGACTATCAATATACCCAAAACGACACCAGCAAGCTGATTGATGAGCATAACAGTGCATTCTCTGGCGGTGGTTATGCGGAGCTGGAAATCGATCCCACCAATAAACTGCATTTGCAGCCCGGTTTGCGTACTACCTGGTACCAGCCGACATGGAAACTTTATAACGAGCCGCGTTTCTCGGCAAGTTATACCCTTAATAAAAATTACACCCTAAAGTTTGCCACAGGACAGTTTTATCAGTTCATGAACGAAGTAACGCGTCAGGACATTCTGAATGGCAACCGTAATTTCTGGGTATTGTCGGACGGTAACTCCATCCCGGTGGGTAGGTCAAGGCACTATATGGGCGGCGTTAGTTATGAAAACGAGTTGTTTTTGGTAGATGTTGAGGGCTATTATAAAACCCTTGACGGACTAACGCAGTACACCATTAACCAGCAGGGCTTTGGCCCTGGCGGTACAGGTAGCCTGACGCAGAATTTTTATACCGGTACTGGCAACGCCCGCGGTATAGAGGTGTTGCTGCAGAAAAAGATGGGCCAGTATACCGGTTGGCTCAGCTATACCTTAGCTAATGCACAAAACAAGTTTGCCGTTTATGGTAACGGCTATTACCCGGCCGATCAGGATGTGACGCATGAGTTCAAATCCATCAACATGTATCATTTAAACCGCTGGAACTTCTCGGCAGTGTTTATCTTTAGTACGGGGCATCCGTATACCGTTCCGCTGTCAAGTTATACTATTAACGGGGCAGATGGCAATAAAATCACCGCCTTTAATGTCGGCGCAAAAAATGGCGAGCGACTGCCTGATTATCATCGCCTCGACTTGTCGGCATCTTATGATCTACTGAAAATTAATGGCAATAAGGTAGGCAGCATCGGCTTGTCGCTGTTCAATGTCTACAACCACAAAAATATCTGGTACCGCGAGTATCAATTGCAAAACTACCAGGCCGTTACTACCGACGTTACTTACCTGGGCTTTACACCAAACATAACGCTAAGCTTAAGATGGAAATAAAAAGACACCTCTCAATAATTGTATCCGTTCTTTTTGGGGCGATGTTTTTAAACGCCTGCAAAAAAGATAATTTGGATAGCCGGAGCACCACACTGCCGGTTATTGAATCGTACCTGATGGTGGGGCAGCCCATCTCGGTAAAACTGTACCTGCAAAAAAATCTGACCGATACCGCCACTTACGGCTCGCCGATAACAGGGCAGACGCTCTACCTGTCGGACGGGACGCAGAAATACCACCTTACCGAGACAGCCAAGGGCACCTACACCTACGCCGATCAAAGCATCCTGGCGACGGGTAAGAAATATACCCTGCAGTTTGATTATAATGGTTACACCGTGTCGGCCACCACGACGATGCCGGCTAAACCGCAAAATTTTGCTTCGCAGTATGCGGGCATCACCATATCCGGCGATAGTGGCCCCGGTAGCCAGGAGGCCGTACTGAACGTATTCACCTGGTCGAATCCTGACTCATTGAACCATGTGCTTGCCTTTGAGGGAACAGGAACCATGATTCAGGTGAACAGGTTTGCAACAGGGCGTCCAATCAATGTCCAGTTAAATACAAATAGGGCGTCGCAATACAATATTACCGCCCGTACACTGTCATATCTGGGCAATTACCAGGCGATACTGTTCAGCGTGAACCAGGAGTATATCAATCTGATGAGCACCAGCACCCGCACCACCTCGCAAAGCCTAACCCAGGTACCCACCAACATTGTCAATGGTTTCGGTATTTTCACAGCTATGCAGGCTGATACTTTGAGCTTTGCGACGCATTAATGATGTCTGATTTCATAAAAAGCAAAAGCTTCACCTAATCGTGAAGCTTTTGCTTTTTAGCGCGATTTACATATCGCTTAAACCAAAAATCTCAATACATTTATGGCACATAGACCTAATGTCTAAAGTAAGACCAAAATGAAACCAATTATCCTTTTTATCGGCTTTGCTGCACTTTGTATGGAATGTAGGGCTCAGGCAGCCCGCATACCCTCAGGCGTTTATCATTGGGCAGATGCGCCGGGCACCAAAAGTGCTAATGGTGAAATACGCGAATTTATGAAGGGCTCTACAGCAGAATGTAGTCTTCTGGAAATACACGCCACCACTCAGCATAAAGGTGCGGTAACAAAACCGCATGCCCAAAAAGACATTGAGGAGTTCATTATTATAAAAGAAGGGAAGATGAAGGTTACCATCGGTACAAAAAGTGAGACTTTGGGTAAAGGCAGCGCGGTACTTGTACCACCGATGCAAATGCTGACTATAGAAAATGTAGGAGATGGCTCTCTTACTTACTATACGCTTGAGTTCCGCTCAAAACAACCCATGGATCTGCAGCGCTCGGCAAAAGCGGGTGGGGCGTTAATGATCAATGCGGATACATTGCAATATAAGCCGTCGGCCATTGGTGGTGGCATGAAATACATACAGCGTCCAACTGCTATGTTAAATGAGCTGGAAATGCACATGACCGAATTAAAGCCTAAAACGCCAAGCCATCCGCCACACACGCATATAGATTCTGAACTGATTTTGATGTTGGAGGGTCATACCGAGCAATTCATTAACGGCAAAAATTACCAGGGCATTGCCGGCGATATGTACCTGATGAACAGCAATGAGCTGCATGGTATCAAAAATATTGAGGATGTACCATGTAAATATTTGGCGATACGGTGGAAGTAAAAAGTTAAGATTGAAAATTAAGGCTGTCCGAAGTTTATAACTTCGGACCGATAAGCCTGTAGTCTGCGACTACACTTCGCCGATAGTCTGAAGACTATGAGCTTAGTCGTTCGAAGTTATAAACTTCGAACAGCGATAACGTAACAATGATCTTTCAGAAGGTTTAAGAATTGATGAAGCAGATTAGAATCACTACCTTCATCAACCAATTATAAGCCAAAAAATGTACAAGTATCTTGCATTGATCGTTTTTGCGGTCCTGGCGCAAACTGCCCGTGCGCAATATAATTATGACGAGGCAAAAGTGCCTGCCTATCATCTGCCCGAAATTTTAAAGACCAATAGCGGCAAGCCGGTAACCACCGTGGCGCAGTGGCAAAAAACACGCCGACCCGAAATACTGGCCCTGTTTGAGCAAAACGTTTACGGCACCATGCCTAAAACTTTTGACGGTATTAAATACAAGGTAACTCATACTGAATCCAATGCTATGGGCGGCAAAGCGCATTTAAAAGAGGTGGCTATCACGGTAACCAATGCCGGTAAATCGGTCACCATTAATATGGTGATGTTTGTGCCAAATGCTCGTAAACGCGCTGCGCCGGTATTTCTGCTCATCAACAATCGCGATAAAAACAACACAGACCCGACCCGGGCCGTGAAAAGCGAATTCTGGCCCGCTGAAATGGCTATCGACAGCGGTTATGCCATCGCAGCCATATCGGTCGAGGATGCCGCTCCTGACAATAAAAACACTTACCAAAATGGCGTGCTGCAGCTTTACCTTCATCAGCTAACGGCTCCTGACGGGATGAAGGCCATTGGTGCCTGGGCCTGGGCCGCCAGCCGGGTAATGGATTATTTTGAGACCGATAAAGATATCGATGCCAAAAAGGTCGCACTGGTGGGGCATTCGCGCGGCGGCAAGACGGCCTTGTGGGCTGGCGCGCAGGATCAGCGTTTTGCTATGGTGTTTGCCAGCTGCTCGGGCAATACCGGCGCCTCACTGTCGCATCGCAGGTTTGGCGAAACTATCAAAGCCATTAATGATGCATTCCCGCATTGGTTTGCCGATAACTATAAAAAGTATAACGACAATGAAGCCGCACTGCCGGTAGATCAGCACATGTTGATAGCGATGATAGCGCCCCGGCCGGTTTATACCACCAATGCTACTAAAGATCTGTGGGCCGACCCGAAAGGTTCATATCTGTCTTTACAATACGCCAAACAGGTTTATGATCTTTATAGCAAACCCTCGGCGCTTAGCCAGGAGCCTCCGCCGGTAAATACGCCCATCATCAATTCTACCATCGGCTACCATATCCGCGAAGGCATTCATAACTTAACGGCTTATGACTGGTCGAACTTTATCAGATTTGCCAATTATCATTATCATCAACCCCAATAATGAAAAGTATAAGCACCCTAATTATTTCAGCGAGTCTTTGCCTGTTCAGTGTTGCGGCCTCCGCACAAACCCGCGACTATAACATTAAGCGTTTTGGTGCAAAAGCCGACGATAAAACCATCAATACGAAGGCCATACAACAAGCCATTGATCAATGCAGCGCTAACGGCGGCCGCGTGATTATACCTGCCGGAGTGTTCCTGTCGGGCTCGTTGCAGCTTAAGGACAATGTAAACATTTACCTGGAAGATGGCGCCATATTAAAAGGCAGTGCCGATATGAAAGATTACGCAGCTATTGATAAGAACGCAAAGAGCCCTCATCATGCGTTTCTATCAGCAGAAAATGCGTCACACATCACCATATCCGGTAAAGGTACCATCAACGGTAACGGGCTGTCGCAGACATTTCAATTTGGCGATGATAGCGGTCCGCTGGGCAGCAACGGGCGGCCTATGCTCATTCACATGTCGGGTTGTAAGGATATTGCCGTTGAGGACTTGCATTTAGAAAACTCGGCCTATTGGATGCAGAAGTATATCGGCTGCGAAAATGTGCATCTTAACAAACTTACCATTTATAACCACGCGAATTATAACAATGACGGCTTTGATATCGACAGTAAAAATGTGCTGATAGAAAATTGTACGGTCGACTCGGACGATGACGGTCTTTGTTTAAAAAGTGAGGATGTTAGCAAACCCTGCGAGAATGTTACCATCCGCAATTGTACCGTGGCCTCTAATTGTAACGGGATTAAATTCGGCACCGCATCACGCGGCGGATTCAGGAACATCAATATCAGCAATATCACTGTAAAGAAAGCATCCGAAGATCGTATCAGGCACTGGCAGAAAGGTCTTAAATTTATTGATCAGCCCATAACCGTTCTTTCAGGTATTGCTGTCGAAAATGTGGATGGCGGTTTGACGGACAACGTCAACATCAGCAACATCTGGATGACGGATGTGCAGACGCCCATCTTTATCAAATTAGGTAACAGAAATTCCGCCAAAAAGCCCGGTGCAGACCCGGGACATCTGCGTAACGTAACCATCAGTAACGTAACCGCCGAAAGCCACAGCAAGATGACGTCAAGCATTACCGGCATACCGGGACATGATGTAGAAAATGTGGTATTAAGCAATATTCACATTTTAGCAATGGGTACAGGCACCGCTCAGGATGCCCGGATAAACCCAACCGAAAATGCAATGGGATACCCTGAAAACAGGATGTTTGGCCAGGTATTGCCGGCAGGAGGCTTGTTTGTGCGCCATGTAAACGGCTTGAGTTTGCTCAATTGTACCTGGCAGGCGCGCCAGCCCGACGAGCGGCCGGTGGTACTGTTAAGCGATGTAAAAAATGTGCACCATGAGCTGCTGCGGGCAGAGGGATTTTCAGATAATCAGCAGATTGTACAGGGTAAATAAACGGTTGTTACAGCGCTACGAAAAATCGCTGACAAATGTTAAAAATAAATAATCTCATATTTAGGCACTTATAAATTTTTTTAAAAAACATTGTGAAATAAGCAAAGAAGTTATACTTTTGCACACTCCAAACCGGAAATGACACTCCTGAATAGCTCAGCCGGTTAGAGCATCTGACTGTTAATCAGAGGGTCGCTGGTTCGAGTCCAGCTTCAGGAGCAAGCTCTAAGAGCCTTTAAGTTCAAACTTGAAGGCTCTTTTTGTTTTTAAGGCTGACCTTATAGGAAGAAAGAATATCATTCTTCTCTCACTCTCTCTTTAGTTTGAGTAATATTTGAGTAAAATCTGACTTGTAACCATAACCTAAACATTATGGTACAATTAAAAACCATACTTGATACCAGAAAATCAAAATCAGATAATACATATCCTATTTATTATCGAGTAACAGAAAAAAAGAAAGTATTTTATCTCTATTCAGGTTTTTCAATTCCATTAACCCAATGGGACGAGCAAAAGTGTATTGTTAAAAAAGCGCATGTAAACGCACAAACTATTAATGCATCGATTAGCAAACGATTTTTTGAAATTCAAAAAGCTGCAATAGAATTAGAAGATGAGGGCATATTTTCATTAGATAGCTTAAAAAGTAAACTTGCTCCCAAACCACCAACAAAAACAGTTAAAGAGTTTTCTGATGTAGTAATCGCAGAAATGTTTACTAAAGGGAGAACTGGAAATGCTATCGTATATCAGACAGGTGTTAATAGCTTATTCAAATATAAACCGAGTAAGGCTTTAAGATTTACTGATATTACTACTTCGTTTATAGAGAAATATCGTGAATGGCTTTTGTCTAATGGCTGCAAGATAAACACCGCTGGTAATTATCTACGTACAATAAGGGCTATTTATAACAAAGCAATCAAATTAAAATTAGTAGATAAGAAGTACTATCCTTTTAATGATATAACTATTAAAACAGAGAAAACTGCAAAGAGAGCATTTAGTAAAGAGGTGTTAAAAAACATAGAGTTGTTAGTCTTGCCAGTTAATTCTCCAATTGAAGTAGCAAGAGATTTTTATATGTTATCATTTTATCTTATAGGAATAAACTTTACTGATATAGCCTATCTTAAATCAGAGAATATTTGTAATGGTAGATTAGAATATAAAAGACGTAAAACAGGTAAAAAATACAGCATTAAAATACAGCCACAAGCGCAGATATTATTTGATAAATACGCGACTGGGGATAAGTATTTGTTTCGCATATTACCTGCTGATATTATAGAAAATAGTTTGTTAGCCAAGCGATTAATACAACAATGGATTAAAACCACTAACAAGTATTTAAAACGTATATCAACAATCATTTTTTTCAGAGTTTGGTGATATTTTATTGAGTATGTGCTCTAATAAGATGTTGGTATCTTCTTGATTTTTAACAATGATGTTAATCTTCCAATACCATAACATTAATACCCTACCTAAAAAAAAGTATTATAAGTCCTGCTATTACCAGAATTAAATAAGTTAATGGGGTGGTTGTTGATTGAATTGGATATTCTAGATTCTCAGATTGAGCTTTAACGATTTGGGTTCCTAATAAGCAGATAATAAGTAATAGATTTTTTTTCATTGTGTTAAAGTGTTTAGAGTTAAAAAGTGACAGACAGATAATTAAACACTAATATATAGTGGTCTTTTAAGACCATGAATTTAATATAATTTCAATACAATTTTGGGAATGTTCGATAAGAAAATCGTAACCAAAATTGTAGGCTATAATCTAAAAAGGTTAAGAACAGGAAAAAATCTATCGATGCAAGCATTAGCCACTCTGGCTGAAATGGAAAAATCGCAAATATTTAAAATTGAAAAAGCCAAGATTGATGTTAAGGTCTCCACATTATCTAATCTTGCTCATGCCTTAAAAGAAGATATTGCAGAGTTTTTTAACCCAATAGATACTCCTTAAATTTCTTCATTGAACAGCCCGCTCCCAATTTTTTTATTTGCCAATTTTTTCCTATATTTAGAATTACACCTATTTTCTTGCACTTCTTCTGAAAATTGTATTAAGGAATCGCAATAATCAACTAGTCGTTAAAAACAGTGTCGGTATTCTGATTTTTGACTTCTTATAAATGGAAGAGTATATTACAATAGAAAGATTATGCCAGCTTTTGGGCATAAAGAAAAGCACCGCCTATAAACTATCTTCAAAAAACACTTTACCCAAATTCAAACCGGGGGGTAAGGTTGTGCTTTTTAAAATGAGTGATGCAGTTAAATATATTGAGAGTAAGAGGATAGCTTCTAGCAATGAAGTAAAAGAAAAGATTTTAAAGGAGCTTTTTAAAGAGTAAACTAAGCTTTGATAAATAGATAATCGCTGCTCTTTTTTTGTAAATGTTTATATTAAAAATAGGGCTGTTTTGTAAAGTGAAAATTGATATTAAAAATTTATAAGAATTAAGTTCAACTTTTCATTTCAAACAAATAAATACAAGCTTGGGTAAACATCTGAAAATGATAAAAAAACAAAGAAAGACTGCTATTTATAGGGGATATAACCACTCAATAAGAATTGTATTCGAAATCAGTTATGATTGACTATAAAGCCGGCATCTCAATTTGTTGGTATGCAGGTAATGAAACCTCTCCCTCAAGTAAAATAGCATACTCAAAAGGAGAATTGCTGTTCTGTAAAACAGAAATATTTTCAATCATATAAGCTTCGTGTTTTCTATCAAATTAACTAATAACCACTGGATAATCGCCTCCTCTTAATAATAATTTGGCTAATTGATGTGCATTCATGATTGTTGTTGAGCTATTATATTTTTTACCTTCATTACCGTTCTGGTAGAAACATTTTCTTTTGCACTAATCTCTCTTATAGTCAAACCTTTATTTAAACCTTTAATGATTTGTTTAGATGAGCTCTTATTTAAGAAATCATAATTGTTTTCATGCGTACCAACAGGCCTACCTAATTTACCTCCTTTTTGAACATACACCAATCTACCTACAGTAGTTCTTTCTTTGATATTTTCTAATTCTAGCTCATAAAGTGAAGACATCACAGATGATATCATTTTCCAGATAGGATTCTTTTTTCCATTAGGTCGTGATTCAATACCTAAGTTCCTGATTTTGACGTTAACGTTATTATCATCAAGCCAAGTAAGCACATTAATCACATCTCCTGTGTTACGGCCAAGGCGAGAGAACTCTTCTACTACCAGCTCTTTTAATAAATGGCTTTCAACCAATTTAACTATTTTTTGGCCTTCTGGACGTTCTTTAAAAGCCAGTGTGCCGGATACCTTATCTAAAAGTACTTCATCATATTTTTCTTCATCAACAGTAAAGCGGTTGCCTGTTTGTTGTAAGGTCGAAACACGATTGTATTTTATCTTCATATTTGAGTTACTTTAATTCTGACAATAAAAGTAACGCAAATCTTGAATAAAGCAAACAGGATATCTTAAAAAAAGCTGTGTTCTTTTTTTTCTTGATTAAAGCTAATACAATTTTGTGCCTTTGTTTATTTAGCATTATCAAATCTCCCCAATAAGAAGCATCCCTATGATTTTATAACCTAGCTTATTTTTTTATTAGTACCAATATGGCAATGGCTAATAATCATGTTTCTCCTCAGTGTTGTGACTAGCCGGGTGTTTATTCTTGTATAAATAAATGTATCTTAGGAGCAACAATCGAGATCTTATCATTATGAAGAAAATTATCTTATCCTTAGCGATAGCTATGTCGAGCTATTGCTCTTATGCACAATGGTCAAATGGCGTCGGTACAATTTATCCAACAACTATAACTGATAAGGTAGGTATAGGAACCACAAGTCCATCTACCACCCTAGATGCAAATAGTACCGGAGCAGGCGTAGCACGGTTTGTTACTTCTGCTGCTGGCAATACGAGTAATATTGTGATTGGCAATAGTAGCAACTGGAACTATGGAGTAATGGGTACAATTTCAGGAACAGGGGTTGCAAATGGCGATATATATGGATTCGGATATATTTCTAATCCTAACGCGAGTTTTATACCTGTGTTAAATTGGACATCGACAGGAAAGGTTGGAATTGGGACAATAAGCCCCAGTCAATTATTACAGGTTAATAACGGTTCGACAATACGATTTCAGGTTGCTCCGTTAGCAGGTATTTGGGTTAATAATGAAGTAAACGGTGGTTCATCAGATTCACCAGGACCTTTATATCTTAATTATTCTTCCCACAATAATACCTTGTTAAATTCTTACGGGGGGAATGTAGGTATTGGTACTATAAATCCGGCGATATCCTTAGAAGTAGCTGGCGATCCCACCATATATGGAGGTCCCGCCTATCAATCCACAATTCAAAGCAGAGATACAAGAGCTTTTGCAACGGGAGTAGGAGGTGGAATAACCTTTGCTGGTAATTATACCGCACTACCCAATAATACTGAATTCGCCGGAATTGCTGGAATTAAGGAAAACAGTACAAGTGGTGATTATGCAGGTGCGCTTATATTTTCAACACGTATTAACGGTGCAATACCATCAGAAAGATTGCGAATTACTTCTTCAGGAAATGTTCTAATTGGCAAAACTTCAGAACAACCAGGTGCCGATTATAAATTGGACGTGAGCGGTAGTGCCAGGGCTGATAAGATTGTGGTTAATACAACGGGGGCAGACTTTGTATTTGATAAGAAATACTCATTACGAAAGCTATCTGAAGTCAAATCTTACATCGAACAAAATCAACACTTGCCTGAGATACCATCTGCCAAAGAAATGCAGACAAATGGAGTTGAATTGGGTGAAATGAACAAAAAGCTATTGCAAAAGGTGGAAGAATTGACACTCTATCTTATTGATAAAGACAAGCAAGATAAAGAAAAGGATGTAAAGCTTGCAGTGCAAGAAGCGCGCATTGTCACATTAGAAAAGGCATTATTGAAGCAACCCCGCAGACGATCAAAATAAAACAACTTATCATGAAGAAAATTATACTATCCTTAGCGATAGCTATGTCAAGCCATTGCTCCTATGCACAATGGCTCACTAATCAAACGACTAATGATGCATATAATATAAACACGTCCGGAAAAGTTGGTATAGGTACGCCAACGCCATCTTATAAATTAGATGTGTTAGGGCCAATAAGCGGTGGTGTCAATGATTATTCCTTTAATTCTGCAACTTATCAATTAACCAATCAAAGTCGTGTGGATGGTATAAGTGGTGTGTCGCCTACAGGAGCATTTAGATGGTACACAAACCCCAATAATAATTACAAAGAAGGATTTTTATATCAATTAAGATCATTCGATGTAGTTGGCGGAGAAAGCCCTGGATTATTAACTATACGCGGAGATGGATTTGTCGGCATAGGTGCAGCTAACCCAAGCAACAAACTCACCGTTTTTTTAAATTCGGGGACAGGTAATGTAATTAGCTGGGGCAATGTTGGCGGCGGAGTTTTTGGCGCTTTGGGTTTTGATGCAAATGGTTCTTACTTAAGTAAATTTGACAATACTCCAGGTATATATTTAAATGGTGCTTCAGGTTATATTGGAATTGGGACACCAACCCCCACCGCGAAGCTCGACATTGTGGGTGGTACTGTCCAGGTAACCAACTCCAGTCCTACTTATGCGCTCATAGATAATTCAAACTCTAATTATAGTTGGTCTATACAAAACACAGCTGGTGCCTATAGAATTTATGATAATACAGCGAATGCTGAGCGTATGCGTGTTACTTCTTCAGGGAATGTTCTTATAGGCAAAAACGCTCAACAACCAGGTGTCGATTACAAATTAGACGTTGGCGGCAGTGCCAGGGCTGATAAGATAGTAGTCAATACTACAGGTGCAGACTTTGTATTTGATAAGAAATATCCATTACCTAAGCTATCAGATGTAAAAGCTTATATCGATGAGCATCAACACCTGCCAGAAATACCATCTGCCAAAGAAATGCAGACTAATGGTATGAGTGTAGGCGAAATCAACACTAAGCTGCTGCAAAAGGTAGAAGAATTAACGCTTTATCTTATTGATAAAGACAAACAGCTTTCTGAGCAAAATGTCAAATTAGCAGAGCAACAAAATAAAAACACCGAGCAAGAAGCCAGGATAGCTGCTTTAGAAAAAGCTTTAACCCAACTAATGCGAAACAACCCCAAAAGCGGCGAGTAGAACGGTATGGCTTGTATAAGAGCCGATTATAACTATTATCTGATTAAACAAATGAGCTATAATTTGAGTGAGCTGTTATTATTTCTGGGAAGATAAATTACCTTAGAGGCACCGATCGAGATCTTATCATAATGAAGAAAATTATCCTATCCTTAGCGATAGCTATGTCAAGCTATTGTTCTTATGCGCAAAGCTTTTTTACGACCAGTCCTTATGCTAATTCCCCGCAAGGTGTTGGTGCCAATAGCATATTCGGTTGGGGCGAAAATTTTGACCGCTCGATTGATGTAAGACCCAACCCGCATCCGACCTTTGGTACCATGATGATTAATTATCATACTGGGTTAACTTTATCAGCGCATTCACAGTACGGAGGCATTCGTTTTTACAATCAAGGGTACCCCAATCCATATGACCCTGCTACAGGTTCCGTAATGGTAATGAGTATTGTAAATGGAAATGTTGGTATTGGCACTACAAGCCCAGGCTCAGATTTAACGGTAGCCCGAAATGGAACAGGGGTTAGTATTCATACCGGTGGAAGTGGCTATTTTGGTTCTTTGGCATTTAACAGAGAAAGTGCAAACGGTGCTATCTTTAACCCATCGGCTAATGCTTTTCAAATTAATAATGGAGGCTTGGATAAAAATCTGCATATCCAGGTATATAATGGTTCAGGAGCTGCTGTGAATCCAGATGCATTAACGATTAGTGGAAGTACCGGTGGGGTAGGTATCAATACTGCTTATATTCCAGCGGGCTATCAGTTTGCGGTGAATGGAAATGTAATCTCGACTTCTATGACCGTCAAACTTCGCGGCAACTGGCCAGACTATGTACTCAAGCCAACTTATCATTTACCATCCCTTCCAACTGTTAAGGCATACATAGAACAAAACCAGCATCTTCCTGATATGCCGTCCGAACAGGAGGTAAAGGATAATGGGATTAACCTGGGTGATATAGTAAAGGTCCAAACTAAGAAAATTGAGGAATTAACGCTTTACCTTATTGATAAAGACAAACAATTGGCGGAACAACAAAAAGAGATCGATTGCTTAAAGAAGAGGCAAGTCAATAGCGAACAACAAGAGGCGCGTATAACGACTTTAGAGAAAGCTTTGTTGAAATTGACCGAAAACCAATCCAAATAAAATTAACCTTATCATGAAAAAACTTATCCTATTCTTGGCGATAGCTTTGTCGAGCTATTGCTCTTATGCACAGAACATTTATCCATCAAGCGGTAACGTTGGTATTGGAACGGCCAGTCCCACAGCTCAATTAGATGTACGAGACGGATCTGGCTTAGCGGTTGTTGCGTCAAACGCCAAAATTCTGTTAAGTGATGTTACCAGCGGTATATATTTAAGAATGGATAATAGTGGTAACTTGCAGATTGCCAACAACAGTCTATCTCCTTTGATGACATATTTGAAAACTGGCAATGTAGGCATTGGCACAACAAGTCCATTAGGTCAACTTGAAGTATGGAGGCCGGCGAGTAATGGAATAGTTACCCGGTTTGCAACGAAATTTGACAATGGGCAGGCGCTGGATGCCGTAGCGGTACAAACCAATTCAAGTCAGGGATACTTTTCATTCGACTTATCAGCCAGCATACCAAGCTGGCAAAATCTTGTAATACCAGTTGGTAATGTGGGTATCGGTACTGTCGACCCTCATGGTTACAAACTTGCAGTCAACGGCAATGTTATAGCTACTTCAATGACAGTAAAGCTTTATGCAAACTGGCCAGATTATGTTTTCAAACCTCAGTACAAGTTACCATCGCTTGCATCAGTCAAAACTTATATAGATAAAAATCAGCATTTACCCGAAATGCCTTCAGAGCAAGAAGTAAAGGATAATGGAATTAATCTGGGGGAGATGGTAAAGATACAAACGAAGAAAATAGAAGAATTAACCTTATATGCTATTGAGCTAAAAGAAGAGAATCAAAAGCTCAAAGAGGAGCAACAACAAAATAATGAAGAACAAAAAGCGAGAATCACGGCATTAGAAAAAGCTTTAACCAAACTCACAATCAACAACCAAACGAATCCATAAAAATCCTTAATCTTATGAAAATAAAGTTTTACTTATTGGGGCTTGCTTTATTATTGGTAAGTGGCCACGGTTTGGCCCAGGCAGGCTACAACAAAATGGCATTGGGCTCAATTGGCAATTCGCCGAGCGCTTCAAACTTTTCAAATGGCGGGACATTTGATGATGTCGACAAATCAACAGGAACATTAAGAGTATCGATTCCTTTATATGAAATTAAAGTGAATGATATATCCGTTCCCATTTCCTTAAGTTATAGCGCAACCGGCATAAAAGTTAACCAGGAAGCCGGCGTTGCTGGGATGGGTTGGGACCTGAGCGCGGGCGGTAAAATTATCACCAATATTCAAGGCAGGGCTGATAATGCGCCAGGCGGAATGTCATACGCTCAGTATCCAATTACAAGCTCATTCGATTGGACTGTAAAAAATTCTGCCGATCAACTGCGGTTGAACAATATGCTAGACGGTAAAGAAGATAATGCCTGGGATACCTATACTTATATATTGCCACATACAAGCGGATCTTATGTGAAAAATGGTTTGACATTTCCATACAACCCCATGGTTAACGTTATTGATAAGGCGACAGGACTTATCAATAACACCATAACTACCTCAGATGGATTAGTCTACCGTTTTGTTCCTGGTGACAATAGAACTACTACCAAAATCATGAATTACGATGGCTCAAGCCCCAACTATTACCAATATTCTACGTCTATCACTGATCCGGCTCCGCAGACCTGGAATGACTATGATTTATACACCATAACCTCAACCAGATTTAAGGATATAGTAAATTTTAAATACCATCAATTCGGACCTGGTCCAAGACTTGAAGCCAAAAAGAAAGAAAGCTATAGTGAATCCATGTTGCTTTACAGGCAGGTGTATGCAAATTCTTTAAACAATAGCTGGTTCCCTAGTTATGGAGACCAGAAGTATTCAACCCGAAGTCCGATTATAAACAAGACGGTAACTACTTATAATGTTCATAGTCGGTTGGATACCATAGAATATGCTACCGGTAGGGTGATTTTTGACTATAATGCCAATGATGTACTAGGCAGGGATGAACTGGATAGTATTCTCATTTATAAAAAAGAGGATAATGTATTGTCATTACTAAAAAAATATGAATTTGTCTATGACAGTGGAAAGCAATACGGTCATTACCTGGTGGATTTGAATGTTTATGATGGTAACAGAATATACCAGAATTCATATCAATTTAACTATAATAATTATTACCTGCCGGTTGTCCCTAATTCAAATAGTAAAGCCATGGATGCGTGGGGATTTTATAACGGCGCAACAAGCAACGTTACCTTATTGGAAGATCCTGCCAACGTGTTAGCCTTGCGGAATTTTTCCCACTATCCTATAGTAGGTAATATATTATTCAGTCGGACTGAACAACTAGCTTATTATGGCCCAACTGCGATACCGATGAACGATGCCAATTATAATTGGAGCGTTCCTTACGCCAATCGAAATTATTCCTTCGGATACGCGATTTCTGGCACACTGCAGACTGTAACAACGCCTAGTGGGGCCTTGTATCAATACGAATATGAGCCGCATACTTATCTCTATAAAGACTGCAGTATGTCGGGTTATGATCCAAGTAATCCTGGTACTATGTTCTTAAAGCCAGGTGGAGGTATACGGATCAGATCCATTACGGCCATCCGTGGCCATCAAAACTCTTATTATGGTTCTAATAGCAGTGAAATATCTTCAAAAAAATTATTTGCCTATGGTGATTCCGGTTCAGGATACCAATTGAATGATGGTCACGAAAGCGATAATAATGGTACTGTCAGTGTGCCATGGACAGTATTGTGTAATACCTCTGTTTATACTGACGGCAATTACGATCCGTCGGTATCCCCGTCAGATTATTATAAAGCCGTTGATAACTTGATATTGTTGTCTCATCCTATTAATGACCTTAATATTTGCAATGGCAGCTTCGTGATGTATAAAAGCGTTACGGAAACAGATCTTCAAGATGCCAATAACGAAACACAAACACTAGGTAAAACACTTTATTACAGTAATCTGCCAGAATGGAATGCTTTTGAAACGAGTGGCTGGATATCGCAAACAGGCGGTGATGGTCAAATTACATACAACCCGTATACCTTACCACAGACTAGCGCATTTTATTTATCGTCCAAACTTAGCGGCGTGACCGTATGTGCGCCGTATATGACCGGTAATTTAGGTTTTACGCCTGAAGAAGGTGCCGGCGTTTACGAAATTATCAAGGAAAGGCAGGATGAGTCGGGGGCATTTCAACCCACTGAACTCAGGACCTTTACGTATAATTATTTCAAAGCGCCACAAAATAATGAGCTATGGAGTGTTTACGCGACCTCGGCCGGCCAGCTATCCGGAGAAATACCGACTACGACGTTGAACGATGATACTTATGATGTGCCAATGGTCGGGAATGACGCATCGACAACATTAATAAATAATATAGATGCGAGTTTTAACCATATACGTCACGGTATGGATTTTACTACACGCATGAGTCTGATGGATATGGGGGTAACGCAGGATTTCCCTAATCGATATTTCGCAAAAAAGATTAATTTGAATACCTTCTCTTATTGCAAAAAGCTGGCCGAAGAAACGATAGACGATCGTTCTGACAATTCATTCAAACGTATAACCTATACCTATGATAACAACCAACACCTAATGCCTACAACCATCACCACAACTGCTGCTACGGGAGATCAGACCATTGAGCATATAAGTTATCCGGTTGACTATAGTATGTCGCCGGATGTTAGCAATTTTCTGAGTTCCAATCCAATGAACGCTGATCAGCCAATTTTGGACTATACTACATATAAAACAGGTTACCCGGGCACGAATAAATTGATTGGTGGAACCTATAGTACGTTTACGTTGAGCGACCGTGGAATTTTACCCAATAAGGTTTATGCTATCACACCACCGCCAAATATCTCAGGAGCGGTGCCTCCAAACGGCGTTAATCCATGGTTGGGTAATTACGTCGATAGTACGATGTTCAGGCCGGTTATGACTTATGATCGTTATGTAAAAGGGCAGGTACATCAGTATACCGAAAAAGAAGGTAAGTCAAACGTTATACTGTATGGTTATGGCAATCGCCTCCCTGTCGCAAAAATCAGCAATGCAGGTAACTATGACGATATATCGCAATACAGTCAGGATGTCGCCTATACCAGTTTTGAAACGGCGGATACCTGTAATTGGATATATGCTGGTAGCCCGGTGATTGACACGTCAACCATTTCAGGAAAAAAGGTATATTCTTTAAGCGCCGGGGCTATAAGCAAGGGCAATACTACCTTGCCTGGCAAATACATAGTATCTTATTGGTATAAAAATGGCTCGGCCGTTACACTTGGCGGCGCTACCGTTGGTACAGCAGTCATCAAAAGTCAGATAGGAGCTTGGACCTTGGCTGAGCAAGAGGTAAGTAATGTAGGCATGTTAACAGTGTCGGGTATAGGATATATTGATGAATTGCGCTTTTTTCCAAAAGAAGCACAAATGACAACGTATATCTATGACCCTGAGATAGGCTTAAAATGCACACTTGATGTGAATAGCAAACCGCTTTATTACGAATACGATAACATGCAGCGATTAAAGCAAATACGTGATCATAATGGCAACATCATTAAGGCTTATAAATATTTGTTAAGCGGAATCAGCAGTTACTAATCATGAAGAACCTAAGCAAACTTATTACATTATTGCTGCTTACAGTAAGTGGCAAACTAATGGCGCAGCAAGATGCTGTGATATCAAGTTATAAGAATCAACCAGAGATCATTGCCAACAGATCGATCACCTTAATGCCGGGATTTACTATACCGGCCGGAGCAAATGTGGATATACATATCAGCAATAATCCTGGTGCAAACATAGGTACCAATATCAAGATTGATATGAATGCGATTGTTACCTATACACCTACGGTCGCCGGCCTTGTTAATGCTACCGACACCACTAATGGTGTTAATCAGGTTAAGGTTGAGGTACAAACCTTTGACCATTTGGGTAAACTGAAAGAAATAGAGCAGGTGCGGGCAACCCCATTGTTAAACAACCTGGTACATCTTAAAGAATATGATGCACTGGGGCGCATAACCAATGATTATCTGCCTTATGTAACTGCGGCAGGCAGCACTAATTTCCAATCGATGGGTTATAACTCGCCGGGAATGAACTTTTATAGTAATCTGGACGCTAGCTATGCCATTTCTCCTAATCCGCAGCCATATTCGAGCTCCTGGTATGAGACGCAGCAGGATGCCTTGTTGCGCGAACAGAGCGCTCCGGGGTTAGCCTTTGGTCTGGATAGCGGGCATACCAAGCGTTTTGAGCACATCAGTATGCCGTTTAATGTGATTTATTACAGGGTAAAGAACAATGCACTAGTTATTGACAGCGCCGGTACTTATACATATAATGACTTGGGCGGCACCCGCACTGCGGATGAAAATGTACCGGTATACACTGGACCCGAATATCCAACTTATCAGAGCAGTGGCAGCGTGATGGAGTTCAAGAACTTTAAAGGGCAGGTGGTATTGAGGCGCATTGATCTATGGAACCAATCGGACGGAAGCTTTAATAAGAGTTTTTCGACTTATTATGTATATGATGACAGGGGCAACCTGAGCTTTGTGCTACCACCGAAAGTAGGAGCTGACTCGGGAACATTGCCGACGCAGAATCAGTTGGATAATCTTTGCTACCAGTATAAATATGATAATGAGAACCGCATGGTGGCCAAGAAGATACCTGGTAGAGGGTGGGATTATATGGTGTATAATCGTCAGGGTCAGGTGGTTATGACGCAGGATTCAGTGCAGCGCACTAAAGCAACACCCGAGTGGAACATTATTAAATATGACGGGCAGGGCAGGGTGGTTTTAACCGGTATTTACGCCCAGGCCGGTAGCCTGGCGACGATGCAGCAGAATGTTTACCTGCAAGGCATCGATTGGGAATCCCGCGGTACTGCTGGCAACAGTTATACCAACAAAACATTTCCGCAAAGCTGGGCCACTACCTTATCTGTCAATTATTATGATGATTATGACTTGCCCGGCGGTAACCCATATCCATACAGCGGCAGTGATGCCGCTAAAACAACCCGAGGTCTGGCAACCGCCAGCCAGGTAAATGTGTTGGGTACAGGTAATATGCTGTGGTCGGTAAATTACTATGACGATGAAGGCCGACTGGTTAAAATCTTTAAACAGCATTACAAAAGCAATGCAGTAAATGCCGGTAATTATGACGAAGTGACCGATACCTATAATTTTAGCGGCCAATTGCTCACCACTACCCGAAGTCATAAGGTAAACGGAACGGAGAGCTTAAAAACACTGACGGAATACACTTACGATGCCCAGGGCCGTAAAATAGATACCTGGGAAACTATTAATACCAGTACTCGCACATTGATAGCTCGCAATGATTATGATGAGCTGGGTAACCTGTTCCATAAAAAGTTGCACAGCACAAATGGTGGCAACAGCTTTTTGCAAACCATTACTTATCATTATAATGAACGGGGCTGGTTAAAAGAAGCGCAGGCTGATAAGTTTGATCTGAAGTTAGCTTATAACAGCACTAGTCACAGTGCACATTCCCATTATAATGGGAATATAGCCGAACAGGAATATACGGGCGATCACACGGGGAATAGGTATTTTACCTATGAGTACGATGAATTAAACAGACTTACCTCCTCAAGCTATAATAATAGTGGGACAGGACTTAGCGAATCGGTAGGCGGGCCAGGGTATAGTGGCTACGACGATAATGGAAATATTATTGTCTTTTTCCGCAACGCCGTAAACAGTATTTACAACAACAATGGGAACCAACTGGCCTCTATCATCGGCGGCTCATTAGGAGGAGCCTTTACTTATGACGGTAACGGTAATGAATTAACCGATACCCGCAGAAATGTAACCCTGACCTATAACCGGCTGAACTTACCTGCCACAGTAAGTGGTAGCCATAGCGCTAGTTATACCTATGATGCCGCAGGTACCAAGTTACAGTCTGTACAAGATGCAACTACCCGGCAGTATATAGGTGGTATACAATATACCAACGGCGATATTGACTTTATACAAACCGATGAAGGCCTTGCTGTACGCAATGCAACTACCGGTGTTTACAAATACCAATACAATCTCAAGGATCACCTGGGCAACACCCGGGTAACTATAGATGACAATGGTAGCGGCGGCGCCGAGGTTGTTCAGGAAGATGAGTATTATGCTTTTGGTCTCGATGCGCCTAAATTCCGTTTAACCACCGAAAATAAGTACCTTTATAATGGCAAGGAAAAACAGGATGCATTAGTTGACCAGTTGGATTATGGCGCAAGGTTCTATGATCCGGTGATTGGTAGGTGGACGAGTGTGGATCCGTTGGCGGAGGTTAGCAGAAGATGGAGTCCTTATAACTATGTAGAGAATAATCCACTTAGGCATATTGACCCCGATGGTATGTCCGTAGAGGAAACATCGGAAAGCTATACATTTACAGGTTCAGATATGTCGTCTCTTTACAATCAGTTGACTGGAGGAGGAGACGATCCCGATAAGCGGAAAAAGAAATCTGATGTTAAACAGCACCCAGATCTTGCTAAGACTGATGCAGCTTCTAATGGAAAAAGGCCAAATGGGTATCAATTAGCATTACATGCGGGGGCTGTACTTAGTGCGGCAAAAGCTAATGAAGGATTTGGCGTTGCACCATATAAAGCTGGAACGTCTGTAAATGAATTCCAAGCGATGAACGCAAAGGGTTTTGTAAGAGTTTCTACTGAAAATCAAACGGAAATAGGCGGTCGATGGCTTATGAAAGCAAGTGACATTAAAGGTCTCACTCCACAAGAAATACAAGCTAAATTTGCATTGCCTAATGTTCCCACTAGAGTAGCAGACGCGCAAATACCTAATGGTGCTGTATTAAGATCAGGAATAGCAGGCGAAAATATATGGGGACCAGGTGGTGGAACTCAATATCAAATTATGCAAGGAAAGGTAGGTTTTGATAATGTTAGACCATTGACAAATGGAGTAATTATAAATGAATTCGGTATGCCAATTGGTACAGAACAAGTAGGAACAACTGAACCTCCTATAGAAGGGGTAGAAGATATAATGCCTTAACGTTATGAGTTATATTATTGAATCTAAAACAATTATCTTATCCAATGGATACTCAATTGAGTTTGAGTATGAGATAAAGAAAGCATTAACAATAAAGGAAATTGTGATTATCGTTGTAGATCCTCCCTTTGACGGTGTTTATAACAAGAATGTATTTGCAATAAGCTTGACAGGGGATTTTCTTTGGAGAATAGGCGATGTAAAACTTTATTATTGGGGAGACACCAACTGTCCTTATATAGGTGCCATACTTAATGATGATGATGAATTAGTGCTATTCAATTGGTGTGATACAGCTGTTATTGTGCAACCCGAAACTGGTGAGGTTATTCGAACATATCAAACTAAGTAATACCATAATTAAGCCCAGCCGTTAGGTTGGGCTTTTCTATTTCTTGGCTTTAGCATCACGGAGGAGTGCATCCAGTACCTTGTAGACATGCTCACGATCAACATCTGATAAGGAGCCGATCTCCTTTATACGTTGTAAGGTACTAGGGTTTAACTCGATATCATTAAGCCCAACAAGATAATCCAATGATACTTCAAGTGCCTGAGCAATCTTTGCAGCTACTTCTACAGATGGGACAGCTTCTCCACGCTCGTACCTACCAAGCGCATTAGTGTGTAATCCAACTTTAGTAGCTAGTTCCATTTGCGACATGCGTCGTTCTTTCCTACTTGATGCCAAACGATCTGAGAGGGCCATAGAGTGCTTATTCCACCATAAATGTAGTGCTTCCGATAGATATATCGCTCTATAGACGTATAAATACTACATATAGTGTTTAATTTGTATTTATAATAACTATATTTGATACATATAGTGTTCATATGGCTCAAGCTACACTCCACACCGACAATCCCGAACTACTCCAATTCATTAACGGAAAGCTGCACATCACAGTGCTTGGTGGCATCAAGTTTACAGGCTTAGACCGTTTAAAGGTAACGCTTAAGATAGTCCATACGGACAACAAGCAAGTAACGTTCAGGCATAACCTCGACCTGTACAATCACATTCAGAGTAGTCAATTGATAGAAAGGTCAGCAGAGGTGTTGGACATACAAACAACAGAGGTAAGCAATGCTATCAATCAACTCATTACAGCACTGGAAGAATACAGAGCAACACATCTTGAAAGCTTGAAACCCAAACCACAGGAAGTAAAGCAACTTACAGAAGCAGAACGTAAAGCAGCGATAGCGTTCCTTAAGCAGCCTACCCTTATAAAACAAACAGCAGAAGCCATCACCCAAAGTGGCATCATAGGAGAAGAAACAAACGCATTGATAGCTTACCTGGTCTATACTTCGAGAAAGCGAGCAACACCCTTACACCTCATGTGTTTAGGAGCATCAGGTACAGGTAAAACCTGGTTACAGGAGAAAGTTGGCGAACTGATGCCAGAGGAAGACAAGTTGGAGATCACAACTTTAACGGCTAATGCATTCTACTACTTCGGTAAGGAAGAACTCAAACACAAACTCTTACTCATTGAAGACCTGGACGGAGCAGAGAACGTATTGTATCCCTTACGTGAGTTGCAAAGCAAACGCAGAATCAGCAAGACTGTAACCCTCAAAGACAGCAAGGGTAACATGAAAACGGTAACCTTAAATGTGGAAGGTCCGGTTTGTGTGAGTGGGTGTACAACCAGGGAGCAGCTTTATGAAGATAATGCTAACCGCTGCATCTTGCTTTATACAGATAACAGTACAGAGCAAGACACCCGTATCATGGACTACCAGGGTAAATTAAGTGCTGGCCTTATAGACCAATTGCAACAGCGAGCTGTCAAGCTGCAACTGCAAAATGTACAACGCATATTGCTGCCTATAACAGTCAGAAACCCTTATGCCACCTATCTAAAACTACCGGATACCGTATTCAAGCCACGGCGTACTATGATGCTCTTACTCTTATTCACAGAGACGATAACGTTCTATCACCAATATCAAAGGGCGCTAAAGACAGATGCGATTACAGGTGAGAAGTACATTGAAACCACCCCAGAAGATATAGAGCAAGCCTTTGCCTTACTTGAACCCGTGTTGCTAAAGAAAAGTGACGAGCTAAACAACGCTACCCGTAGCTTCTTTGAACTTTTAAAGCAGCAGTTGAAAAGCCAGGAGCAAGATCGGTTCCACGCCAGGGAGATACGTAGTGTGTTGCGAGTAAGTCATAGCAGTATGCAACGCTATCTGTCAGACCTTACCCAACTAAACTATATCAGGGTTATTGGTGGCAATCGTTATAAAGGCTTTGAATATAAAGTACTGCACTGGAACGACCTGGATAAACTAACAACAGACACCAGGGCAATGGTAAACCACATACTGGAAACCATCAGAGCAGTAACCCGTAGCCCAACAGTAACCCAAGCCGATAGGGAGTTACATAAGTCGCAGAAAACCAGTAAGAAGAAAGCAGTAACCCAATCTCACCTATAAACAAGTAAGGCATCTATTTACACATGACCAATCCACTCTATATACGCTTACACGCTGGCTTTACTGAATGGCTACGCATACTCAACTTTGAACCAACAAGTCAAAGAGACATGCCTAAGATGCTGGCTGAGTTCTTGGATTACCTGGAAGACAAGGGATGCAATCATCCACACGACATACACCCAACTCACATCAACAGCTATTTTGAATACCTGCATATCCGGCCTAACCGTAAATCAGGTGGAGGATTAAGCAAGAACTACATCCGTAAGCAATTACAGGTGATTAACAAGTTCAGCAGGTATCTCACGGAGAGCAACCAGGAAAGCTTTGCCGTCAGGTTTCAGATCAAAGGCGCTACCGACAGAAGTAGCAATGTGCTTACGGTTTCAGAAGTACAGCAGCTTTATGATGCGGCTACCGATGATATATATGGTTTACGCAACAAAGCAATGCTTGCCTTATACTATGGTTGCGGACTACGGAAGAACGAGGGCATCGGCATGAACGTACAGGATGTGCTATTTGATAAGGACCTGGTATTTATCAGGAAAGGGAAAGGTTATAAAGAACGTTATGTACCATTAACAGGTAACAACAAGACAGACCTGGAGAATTATGTTTGTTATAGCAGACCGCACCTGCTTAATGGTAAGAAAGAGGACGCTCTGTTGCTTAGTATAAAAGGCAAACGTCTTAGCGGCGTAACAGTATATGATAGATTACAACAGCTCCGTGCACAAACCCTGATAACGAAGCCAGTTGGTCTGCACACATTAAGACATAGCATCGCAACACACTTACTGCATTCAGGGATGAAGCTGCAACAAATACAAAGGTTCTTAGGGCACAGCAGTTTAGAAAGTACACAGATATATACCCACCTAAAGCATGAGCAGCACATTTGAAGTTTACCTTGTAGAGCAAGGGTTTAAGGCAGATACCATACAGCAGCACCGTAACTATGCCAGCTACTTCTTAGCCTGGCTTGCTGAAACGAGTTATGCGTCGGAGCAAATCACTTATACAGAAATATTGGATTATGCAGATCAGTTGAAGAACGAGGGCAAAGGTGTTAACCTGATCAATCGCATGATGTTATCCTTACGTTATTACTTTGACTACTTGCAATTTGAGAACCAGGCCAGCTACAATCCCGCTGCCGGTATCAATCTTAAAGGTGCTATCCGTTCCGTACCCAATAACCTTTTAAGTAAGGACGAACTGGACGCGTTATACCACGCATATCAGATTGTCGACGCACGTACTCACCGTAACAAAGTCATGCTCGGTTTATTGGTTTATCAGGCTTTGACCAGGGAAGAACTTGAAACCTTGCGACCAGAACACTTAAAACTACGTGAGGGTAGGATACAAGTACCAGCCACTGGCAGACAGAACGAAAGGCTGCTTGACCTGCAACCCTTTCAGATACTCGATCTACAAGAATATGTTTTACTGATCAGAACACAGCTACAAAGCAGGTCGCCACGTTTGTTTACAGGCAGAGATGACAACGAAGATTTAAAGAACACATTGCTGCATTTGAACCATGCCCTGCGCAGGATAAACCCTAAAGTCAAGCATGCCCAACAGATCAGGCAGAGTGTGATTACCGAGTGGCTAAAGGATAAGGATTTGAGGGTTGTACAGTACATGGCCGGACATCGTTATGTCAGCAGTACAGAACGCTATAGGGAGAGTAATTTGGAGGAATTGAAAGATGCTTTGAGTAAGCATCACCCTATGAATAATTTATGATATTTAAAACTTGATCACCTAATTCAATGTAAGCTTATTCTTGGCTACCACAGCAAAACGCATGGACTACTCAAATGAGTTGATAGCAGAAGCCTTAGGGCATGAGTATGGTAACAAAATTACCAATATTTACCTGGATGGCTCAGATAAAGAGGTAATGCTATGCATGAGGAAGTCATCAAATGATAAACTCATTTAATAGCTGAAATCCGCTAATTGATATACCATTCACCTTTCTACTGGTTTTTTTTACGTTATAGTAACTTTCTATCTCCGTCCCTTTGGGTTTATCATTTAAGCCAACTAATTTATATATTTCCGTAAAAACGTCTTTTAATTCTTCTGCGGAAACAAAACTGTTAGGCTTAATCTGAGTATACCCTTTTAACAGATTGATAACGGCTTGGCGCGTATTGGAAGTGGACATAGCAGTTAATTTTCTTTTAACCCTCATTTTATTATACCCTAAGTCCTCTATTCCCTTGTACCCAAGGCGTTGTATAGCTTCCTTCAAAAACGGAAATTTTTCATATGCACTTATTTTATAAGTTGAGATTTTGGGCTTAGGGTAATCTATTGTTTTTAGTCTTTGCACCGTTTTCTGAAAGGAATCCTTATGTTCAGATTTGGAATGCTTATCCTGTTCATAATAGCCAGTATTGTAATCCGAAACCTTTCCATTTACGCTAAAGCCATAGTTTTTAATCTCATCCATTAATGTTGCTTTATCATTGTAAAGCACCCGCGTAATCCTATAATTAAACAGGTCCAGTTTTACGATGTTAGTATTCAGAATAAATTTCCCTCCCGTATAGATTATATGTCTATCATTAATTGACACCCGGTTTCTAAGTTTTGGGGATAAAGTATTAAGCTCCTTTATGTTTTCATTTGCTTCGTCGATTTCAGTTTGTACAAGTTTTTTATATTCATCATAAGCCAAAACATTATCAGACGTTGTATTACTGTAAATATGCGTCACCTTACTGTATTTGCTATTTCTAAGCCTACCGGCAATTTGTTTAATAGAAGTAGAGACATCTAATAACGTATGAGATTTGCTATCATCAGAGACAATAAAGGTTCTTCCATCTTCGTCATAAAAATCAGCCCCCTCAAAACAGGCACTTGTTATAAAATTGATTTTTTTTGGTGCATCATTAGGGGTGGAATTGGGCAATCCTACTTCTGTATTATTGTGTATTGACCAAATCGCCCTGGTAGTTTCATCAGTTAACTTACACCTTTTAACCATTTTCTTTATAAACTCCACACTATTAACAAAAATATATGCATTCCCTGGCGTGCTACCTTGTAGGAATTCATTTATAATGTAATCTACCGTGCTATCTACACCATTAGTACATTTAACTGAGTCAAACTCAACTTGAGTTTTTTCTTCCCAATCTGCTGTTACAATATCTATATCCTTAAGTTCATCAAGTATAAAATCATCTTCTAATTGGGTAGCTGTCATGAACGTGAAATATTCAAACTTGTTAAAGTTATTTAAAACCTTATACACGGCTTTGTCCCTTAAAGCATACTGGGTAAATAACAAATGATACTCATCAACAAGTAAGTTATAACCATTTGTGCCTGTGACCTCAATTAACCTTTCTAAGCTGTCATAAGTAACCATTATTTTTGGTACTGGGTGAGTGTCAAGATACTTTTTAAGAGCCTTTACACTCGTACCACCGGTAAAAGAAAAAACATCACCGTTTGATTGTTCAGCTTTGTTTTGTGCTAGTTTGATATATGGGACAGCTACTATATATTTATCCTTGCTGGTCAAAGCTAAAGTAGTTCCTCCACAGCCTGTTTTTCCCTTATCAAAAATCGCATTACGTGGAAGTTCAGTCATAACCTCTTGCAAGTATTTTACTTTAACGGGGATAGGAATACTTTTTTTCATCAAGCCAAATAACTACTTTTTTATAATATATATATACCCCATATTCAAAAAAGGTAGTAATCCCGTGTGGTACACTTACGTGAGTTTCCGCCTAGTTGTGCTTACTTGATAATATCTAAAAAGAAACAACCATCGTCAGGCTTTAAATGATTACAAAATAGCTATAAGGGAACTTGATTTTTTTTTCTATATATTTTTTGAAGCATGTTTGTCACTTTCAGCAGTTGACCATCTAGGCTTCCCCGCCTCTTATCTGCCAGGGTCCTACGCCCATAGGTAATACTGGCATAGTTTAATTATTCATCCTTAAAAATTATTTAATCATGGGAACTGTAACTGTAAGCGGATATGCCGTCCGCAAAACAACAGATGGAAGAGAGTTTGTGGCTCTCGAATTAACAGGTGGTTTAGAAATGATACAAAGCCAAGTAACAGGTAACTGGTATGCCTCAACCCGAAAATGTTCTATGCCAAGTACGCTAACCGAAGACGTAGCTAAAAGCTTAATTGGCACTCAATTATCAGGTGAGATTGTAAAACTTGAGGTTGATCCGTACGAGTTCGTGAACCCCAGAAATGGGGAAGTGCTTTTGCTCAATTATACATGGGCGTATCAAAACAGCCCCAGAGCCGCCTTGGTAGGTTCAACACCGGTAAGTGCAGAAGCTTAATTGCATTAATCACCTTTAGGAGGGTGATTAGAGGGGTGGATAGCATATTGCTACCATCCCTTTTTAAACTTTTTTTATTTATTCAAAAACCATAAAAGTTTACAGCAGATTATATGAGCCAATACAAAAACTTCTTCTACTGTGATGAAAATACATTAATGATTGTAACTGACAAAGGCCATTTGAGAACCTTAGTCGCTCCATTTACAGTACGTTGTGTTAAGTCAGTAGAAGGCTTGAAAGAAAACACTTTAGTTAACGTTGATGCAGTTGTCAATCATGATGCGGAAATCATTATGTACCTGGTATTGAAAAAGTGGAGACCGTATTACTATTTTCAATTGATTATAAAGTAGATGCCATAACTCACACAAGGCTCATCCACCAGGTCCATCGGTATGACTTCACTCAAAGCTGATCAAGAAAACCGCCATGTACCGTTTAAATCGGTTATCACCCATTAAACTCCACTTGCTCTTCCTCTGCTTTCGGCGCACTGGGAGCAACCTGTCACTTTTCTTGATTTCAGCAAATCGTTACGTCATGGAAGCTCCCTTATCTTTCTACAAGTTTTCGTTATCACTCCAACCCGTAAAAATCTAACCGCTTCCCATGTTATGCTCCCCTGCGGTCATAAAAGGCTCGTGCTATACAGCACTCGTGTGAGACATACCCAGCAACACACTACGTGTTTCCTCTGCTGTGACCTTTTATTCCATTCGCAGCCGGTGAGCGGCAAAAGAGTTTTCTTGATAGAACTACTATGGCTTTAATAATTTTCCAGTTTCACTAATTCAGATATAGAAATGTTTAAAGCTTTAGCTATGGCATAGATTGAACTGATGGTGGTATTCACTTTTCCCAATTCTATATAGGATAGTTGACGTGTGTCAATACCAGCTTCTTCAGCAAGCTTTTGCATAGTGTAACCCCTCTGCTTGCGCAGTTCTCTAACGTGGTTACCAAATGCTTTTATAAGCTCCTCGTGCCTGATACTTATCACATTTAAATGTGGTATCTATTTCATATTTGCACAATGAAATACATTTCATATTTCATATAATTGTGTTTAAATACTTAAATCATGAAACTTAAAAATTTACTAATCGCAGTCATTTTCTTAGGCTCTTTTACTTTTTCATGTAAAAAGGAAAGCAATAGTACAATATCTAAAGACATACAAGTCAGGTATGAAGTTACTTGGACTGGTACATTAAACACCAGCTATTCCGGCATAGGATATAATCAGTTGGCTTACATTAACAATACCGGCAACACCCAATCTGATAATTTACCAATTGTCGGCAATAGCTATATCAAGACAGTTACCATACCAAGCAGTGTTCATTTGGGAACTATCATTGCCCAATTTGGAGTAGTATTAAACCAACCTAGTACTGGTGAAATAAAAGTATACGTCAACGATAAGCTGGTGGCAAGCCAAACCGGCACCAGTACGTTTACGAGCTCTACCAATGCCAACGTGCTCGTCTTAAATGTACACTGGGCCGTGATATGATGGTGATTATAATTATAATGGTATACACTACTTACCCCATGAAACATAAAATTTTCAGACTAATAACTATCTGCATATTCTGGCTAACTCAGGTTACATATGCTCAAACAAAAATAAGCTCAAAAGAAGCTTCGCACCATATAGGCGACACTGTGACTGTCTGTGGTAAAGTGTACAGTACAAAGGTTATTTCCGCTACAGGCATGGTGTTGCTAAACATCGGTGACTATTATCCTAAGCAGGATTTAACTATAGTGATCAAAGCCTCTTTAGCTAAGCAATTCATAAAAAGCCCCAGCACGGAATTTAATGGCGGTCAGATTTGTACTACTGGGATTGTTGCAACATATAAAGGCAAACCAGAAATTATAATAACTGACCCAAAACAGATAAAAAAATCATCATGAAAAATATCAAGGTAATCCTACTTCTATTCCTGATGGGTGTTGGAAAAATTGTAAATGGGCAACATACGCCTTTAAAACCAAAAACAAGGGCATATTATGAGTATCAGAATAACAATGCTTTCAGGGGTATTAAATTCGGTTCTAAGTATGCTGACATTAAAGATAAGTTAAAGTTAGTTACCGGCCTTAGAGACGCATTCAAGATAACAAATCCATTGTATCTAAGTTTTAACGGTATCCCATTCAAATCGGGGCAAGCTTATTTTACTCCAATTACTGGTAAGTTATATCAAGTTGTGTTATATCAAGAGGACCTTTATCCAAAGTGTAATTACTATTATCTATTAAAAAATAATTTGATTAGTTTATTTGGTATGAATGATGCTGAATATGTTGACCCGGAACAAAAAGAGTTTAAAGACATGAATATTAGTTGGTATGGTGAGGTAAGTATCGCCATATTAGTACAGCCATCGTTTGGAACAAAGAAAGCTGATGTAAATCTTTTAATAGATAATAGTACTTACAACGAATTACACTACCGAGAGTCATTGAAAGTGTCACAACCTGAAGTTCCAAAAATCTAAAATAAACTGTTCCTTCAACTTTGTCACGTTTGCCCCATTCAGATGCTTAATCCGCGGGATCATATTAGAAAAATAAAAGTACCAGGGCGGGGTTTTTACATTCAAATTAATATAATAGGACGTTATGGCATCTCACCAGAAACTTTTTTGAGTATTCTTATTAGTATTTACAATATTTTACTTACAATTGTGAGAAACCAATTATTATAATCAATGGATAACTTGAATAATACAGCTACCAATATTGCTTTAGATAAGTTTACTACTGACTATAATTTAGTGATGCAATTAAATATAGTAAATAAAGAATGGTCAACTAATAATGACTATTTCAAAAAATTCTCATTATTTAATGATTGTACTCCTGTTCAAACTTCAAATAGTACAGTTATAAAATAAGCCATGCCAAATTGGAGTGAGGTTATTCAAGAGATTAGCCAATATCAAAAGGATAATCCGGCTACCGCCAATATGGCCTTTGATGTTATCCGGCGTAAATATTTATTGAAAGTTCATGAAATAACTGGTAGGAACGTAATAGCTTATTATTCTGGGTGGCTTCAACGCCCTAACGCCCCTGATAGTGCGGTAAATGACAAAGACAAATCAGGTTTAATGCTTGCTATTCATAAGCTTGATAAGAATTTAGGATTAGATTTAATGTTGCATACTCCTGGTGGGGATATTGCTGCTACAGAATCCTTGGTAGATTACTTATATTCGGTATTTGGAAAAGACATTCGTGTAATAGTTCCACAAATATCTATGTCAGCTGGAACTATGATTGCATTGTGTTCCAAAGAAATAATGCTTGGCAAACATTCTAATCTTGGTCCAATTGACCCACAGATGGGTGGTGTGCCGTGCCAAGCCGTATTGGATGAGTTTAAAAATGCTGTTGAAGAAATTAAGATGAATCCTCAATCTGCACCATTATGGCAAGTTATAATTGGCAAATACCACCCTACATTTTTAGGCTCATGTAAGCAGGCTATAGAATGGTCAGAGCAAATGGTTTCTGGTTGGTTAAAATATAACATGTGTGGTGGAGATGAAAATAAAGTCAAAAGTATTTTGAAAACCTTTGCTAATCATAAAATGCAAAAATCCCATTCCAGGCATATATCAAAAAATGAATGCATGGAACTCGGGCTTAATATCACAGCTTTAGAAGATGACAAACATTTGCAAGATGCTGTATTGACAACTCATCATATGTTTATGCATACCTTCTCAAATACTGCCGCAATTAAAATAGTTGAAAACCACACGGGCACTGCATATGTGGAATTTCAAAGGTCTCATTAATTGATATTGGTGGTATTTCTTAGTTACTAAATCATCATTACTCAGGAATGTGCTTTTCACAGGTACCACAATTATTTATTAACCAGGTCATGGTTTGCTAATAGTTCCATACAAACAGAGTACTAGACTATTTCCAAAACGGAGCTTACCAGTATAACCTGAAAGATCATTTAGGTAATGCGCGGGTATCGTTTGACAGCAGCTCAGGTACGACCACCCAGACCGATGATTATTATCCGTTTGGTTTAGTCGCCAATGAGAGTATATCCGGTCTGAGAAATAACTATCTTTACAATAAGAAAGAGTTCCAGGACGGGTTGGAGCAGTATGATTATGGCGCAAGGTTCTATGATCCGGTGATTGGTAGGTGGACGAGTGTGGATCCGTTGGTTGAAGCAGGTCAAGAGAGCACTTCACCTTATGGTTACGTTTTTGACGACCCTGTGAGATACAGAGATCCGGATGGAAGAGTGCCAGAGGACAATAGTGGATGTTGTGGAGTACTCAAGGCATTGCAACAAACAGCTAGCACGTTTATCGCTATGCAAACTACATTGTTTTCTGCCGTTACTTCTCCGGGACTTACGAAAGCCACCTTTACGGGTGTTGATAATGTAAACAATTTTTTGGGTATCCCAACATTAACTGAAAGCGTAAACTTCGTTACTGGACAAACCACATCAAACGAAAATAAGGTGCTTGCTGTTAAAGCTATAAATATGCTGATGATGGGCGACGGGGGTGAAGGTGAAAGCGGACCAATTTTACATAAAAACGCTAATAACTACGTCGGCCATCAAGGTGTATATGAAATAAAGATGGATGGTGAGGTATATAAATATGGAAAAGCGGATATGACAAATACTAGCGCTACTACTGGTCAGCCAACAAGGTTGCAGTCTCAACTCAATAAACTTCAACGTAAGAATCCTGATGCGATCATTGAAGGTGAAGTAATTCATAGTGATGAAAATATTAGCACAAAGGATATCAAGAAAGTGGAAACAAATAAGGTTCAAGATCATATTAATAAAAATAAAAAGTACCCACCAGGAAATCAAAATCATCCTGGAACAACAAATTGATTATGGTATTAACAATAAGCAGTTGGTTCAATGAGCCAGGAGTTAAATTCAATGTGTCGCATAAAATATATAAACGCATAAGACAGCTATTGATTGAAGAAATCATGCACCCATTTGAGTTAGATAAGAAAGATAGTGACACTTTCATAGGATTAATTACAGCTACTTCTTTAAATACTGAGGCTTTGGAAGTGCGAGGTCCTGAACTTAACAAAAAGAATAAGACTATAAATTATGGCTTGTGGTTGCCTTACCGAAAAATAACGGAATCAGACGATTATTTAAGAGATTTTTTGCAGAATTATTTTGATGCTCTAGTAAAAGTGTTCCAACACTATGATGTTCCTGAGGCAAATGTCAGAAAAGTTCAGAAGCAGACTGAAAGCGAAGTCCTTAATAACTCTGATTATCAGTCAGACATTAGTAACGCATCAAGGTAGTTCTTACAACAAGCCCAGCCGAGAGGTTGGGCTTTTCTATTTCTTTGTCTTGTAGTCTCTTAGCAGAGCATCCACTACAGCGTACAACTGTTTCCTGTCATCATCGGATAGATTAGTGATCTCCTTAATGCGATTGAGCAGGTCGCTATCAATCTGGTCATGTGCCAAAATTGTTGTTGACTATTCTAGTTGTTGACTATCAGACTTAAGTTTTAAAAGACGGATAAATAAATGAAAAAGCGGGTGGTGTTAAAGCATCACCCGCTTTATTTTTGTAGCTTAGAGCTAACCTAACAGCCTCAGTCTTTATGTCATGTATTAAAATTGTTGGTGCTTTAAATTGCCCTTATTGCCAACATGCAGCCATTAAATATGGAAGAGTTTGTAGCAAGCAGCGATATCGCTGTAAAATCTGCAAACGCACTTTCATGAATATTTATACTAATAACGCCTATCATGTAACTATCAATAAAAACATTGTAGATCATCTGCGGAAAGGTTGTGGTATTAGAAGTATCGCAAGGCTATTGTGTATTTCGGCTAACACTGTAATGCGACGTATTAAGATCATTGCTAGTAAAATTAACAGACCAGCATTAACAACACGCGGTGTTTATGAAGTTGATGAACTAAAAACCTATGTTGAAAGTAAAAACAACCCTTGCTGGGTAATTTGTGGTTTTGATAGACAAAATAAACAAATAGTCGATATAAAAGTCGGTAAACGTACCAAAGCCAATTTGCGAAGCCTTATTGACACTTTATTGTTGTCGCAATGTGCGAGTATCTACACGGATAGGTTAAACATTTACAAACAAATCATACCCTCAACTCTACACAAAGTAGGACGTTATGGCACCAACCGGATAGAACGTTCAAGTTTAACCTTTCGAACGCACCTTAAACGGCTCGGCAGAAAGACAATTTGTTACTCCAAAAGTATAATAATGTTAGAAGCCTGTCTTAAAATATATTTTTGGGTGTAGCGTGTTTATGTTTGCTAACTTGACTATTAATTTATTAAATTAGCTGCATAACTTAAACCTTTGTTATTGATGAAGAAGTCTTTTTATTACTTGATTTTTTTGGGATGCTTGATCGCTGTTTCATCTTGCAAAGACATCATTGAACCCTCTATAAAAGACCGTAAGGTAATGCCTGAAGCACCTGGCGATCAGTATCAAAGTAATAGCTATACGGTAAATTTTTGGTGGGACAATGTTGAAGACGCTTTGAAATATCATTTACAAATAGTTACACCCGATTTTAACAAGATAGGCAGCCTGATAATAGATACTTTAGTAAAAAACAACAAATTTACGATGAGTCTGCGCCCGGGTACCTACCAATGGCGGGTAAGAGCCGAAAACGGCAGTTCGCAAACCGCTTATAGTGTAGCCCGGAGCTTTGTGATCATACCGTCATCGCTGAACCAGCAAACGCCCCAACTTACAGCTCCGGCAAATAATTTATTGACCAATCAATCTTCAATTTCAATGCAATGGTCTGCTTTATATGGCGCAGATAAATATCAGTTAGAGATTGATACCAATAGCTTTGCCGATGAAAATGCTTTAATTTATAACCAGACGATTCCGGCACAGCAATACACGTTTGTCATGAATAAAGACAAAGCCTACCAATGGCGTGTGCGGGCGCAGAATGATACGGCTAAATCGCAGTGGTCGACTATCAATACATTTAGCTATGATCATACCCCTCCGGTACAGGTGGCATTAGCATCACCGGCTAATGGTGATATTATAAGCTTGCCGGCGACCTTGCAGTGGAATAATGTAGCAACAGCTGTTAAATACAAACTGTATGTATTTAAAACGGATTCAACAACGGTCTATAATACCAGTTTCCCAATGGTACTAAATACCAATAGCTATACCTTAAGTTCGGGTGTATCTGGTGAACGAGTGTATTGGAAAGTGAGTGCTATAGATGCAGCCGGAAATGAAGGGACGGCAAGCGTACAGCGGAGCTTTGTTTGGAGGTAGTATGAAGAATAAAAAGTACGTGCCTTTTTTAGCCATCGCGGCTATAGTGGTGTGGGGATTGATCATCTACCGGGTGCTGGCAGGCCAGGGAGGAGATGACGATCAATGGATACCTGACGCACCGGCTAAAGATCAAAAAGAAGCTTATAATGATTATGCTATCATTAAAGACACCACCCGACTTAATTTGAACTATCAAGATCCTTTTGGTCAAAAAAAAAAGGTCGACACAGTTTTGGTTAAAAAGCCGGTGCTTACAGCTGTAAAAAAAAACAACCCTGTTAGTCTGGTGGCAAACATGGAGAAGATCAGATATTCAGGATATATTCGTAATCCGCAGTCCAAGAAATTGATCGCTATGATCAGTATAAATGGCAAAATGCTGAGCTTAGCTGAGGGAGAAACTGCCGAAAATCTTAAATTAATAAAAAACCTACAAGACTCTGTTAAAATATCCTATTCAGGAAGAACTACCTTTTTAACTTTAAAATCCGGAAACTTATGAAGAAGTGGTTGGTGTTGATGCTATTATGGAGCTCCGGCAGTGCTATGGCTCAAAAAATACCTTCAGACGGCTTTGATAAAATAAGGATTGCCGATGGCGATAAGGTGATTCAAGCCGATTTAAAAGCAGTACAATCTGATCCCGATGTGGAAACCAATAAGTTTTATTATTGGGCCAGCGGCAACAGCATACATGCTACCCAGGGCGGCTTTAGCGGCAGACTGCTTAATGGGAAATACGCGGAATATTATCCAAACAAAAATCTCAAACAACAGGGGCTATTTAAAAAGGGATTGAAAGAGGGTATCTGGAAATTGTGGAGCGATAATGGTCAATTAATGGAATGGTATACCTGGGATTCAGGCATTAAGTCGGGTAAGTTTAGTTTGTTTGATGATAAAGGTAATTTAAAGCAATCGGGTAGGTATAAAAACAATTTACTAAACGGTAATATCGAAAGCTTTGATAATGGTAAACATACCACTTTAAAATATCGAAACGGTACGGTGGTGGATCGAAACCCCAGCCAGTTTTGGCAGAAGGTTAATATCTTCAAAAAATTAAAGCTTCACCATAAGCAAAAACAGCCAAAAACTATCAAGAAAGGCTGAGGATGGGGTATTTGGTATGATAAGAGCCTCTGCATTATATATGGTCATTGTGATTGCACTTGTTATAGGCTTGCTTTGTTCCTCGCTCGTTGTTGTGGCTTATTATTACCGATTACAGGATCAGAAAATGAGCCGAATAATGCAGCTTCAGACGAATTTATCATCAGGTGTCGCCATTTTGTTAGCCAGTCAGGATATCAGCTCAAATACTGAGGAAAAGACGTTTAGTCTGTTTGGTGGCGATAGAGATACGGTATCTATAAAAAAAATACCATGGGGGGGGTATGAGGTGGGCGCCGTAAGAGCCATGATTCAAAAAGATACGCTTTATAAAACATTTACTATAGCCAATGAAGTTGATTCTAGCAAATGGGGGGTATTGTACTTGGCAGACGAAGACCGCCCGGTATCGGTGAGTGGCAAATCTGTTATTAAAGGCGACGCTTATTTACCCAAAGCAGGCGCAAAAGCAGCTTATATAAATAACGCAGCCTATGAAGGTGATAAAAATATCGTAACCGGGAAAATACATAACAGCAATAAAACAATACCGGCTTTAGATACCAAGCGATTATCGCAGATAGAACATCTCTTTGATCAACCGGTAAAGGCAGATACAAATTTGGTGATGGCCGATTCGGTAAAAAACTCGTTTTTAGCTGCTGCACATGTTTTTGATTTGAGGCGCAAAGCAGTTACACTAAGTAATATTAAGTTAGAGGGTAACATTGTTTTGCATTCGGATACTTCTATTATTATTGAACCCTCGGCAACTTTGAACCAAGTCATTATTACTGCAAAATATATCCATGTTAAAGCAGGTTTTCAGGGCACCTGTCAACTTTTTGCGACGGACTCTTTGACCATCGAAAAAAACTGCAACTTTTTTTATCCGTCTTGTATAGGATTGCACAGGCTTAAATCTTATAGTTTCAGTGTGCCTCCGCATATTTTTATCGGTGAGCAAACACAGGTTCAAGGTTTGGTTTTTGGGTGGGATAAGAATTTCAATGCTCAAAAAGCACCTATCATCACATTGGCTAAAAATGTAACGATTGCGGGTCAGGTTTATTCGCAAGGGTATGTGGAATTAAACAATGGGGTCATGGTTAAAGGTAATTTGACAACCAAAAGATTTCTATATCAAAGTGGTTATACCCGGTATGAGAATTATATCATTAATACCAAATTAGATGAAACCCAGTTATCGCGGTACTATCTGACCAGTGACCTGATGCCGGTTTCCTCATCAAAAAGAAAGGTGCTGCAATGGCTGGAGTCAAATTAAAGTTTAATAATCGGGCACGAGCATCAAGTGTGATGGAAGTGGTAATCTCTATGATTGTCATTCTTATCGTTTTTACTACAGCTATGATGATAGCAGCAAATGTGATGCGAGCGTCGCCATCGGCACAAAAATTACAAGCCAGGGCTTTACTAAACGATTTGATGGCTATCAATGAAAAAAATGAAGAAGTCGAAAGTGCAACTTTAACGCTAGGCAACTTCCAGGTTAAACAGGATATTAAGAACTACCAAAATGAACCTGGCTTAATCGATATTCATTTGACTGCCTATGACAGTAATCATCAGGAGGTCGCAGAATTGGAGAAGGTATTGATTAAACGATGAAAGGAAATCTAAAAGCATTTACGATTATGGAAATGGTAGTCGCGATGTTATTAGCCGCGATCGCTGTCGGGTTAACATATACAGTGTTTTCTATTTTTACACAAACCTATGGGGATTACACACGTAAACATCAACTATTGGCGATACCCGATCGTGTAGAACAATTGCTTAACCGAGATTTTGATAAATCGACAAATATTTTGAAGACCGACAGCGGATTAATTTGTGAGAATAGCCAACAGTTCGTTATTTACCAATTTAGCCGTACTTACATCTTAAGAAAACAGATCGTAAATGATACGTTTAAGGTTAATGTGGATCAGTTCGAAGCCTTTTTTGAAAAATCGCCGGTAGTTGAAACGGACACGACCAATGCTAAAAATCGTATTGACGAATTGCAATTGAAGCTAATAATAGAAAATCAGCCCATAACCTATCATTTTTTGAAACAATACAGTTCTGCGAACCTAATGCCAGCCAGCCATGCCGTCAATTGACCTAAAGACCTATCAACTAAAAAAGCCTGCTAAGCCGGTTAATGAAGCAGGAACAGCAACTCGTCAATTGATGACCTTGTTAAACACAGATATTAGTTTTTCAAAAGGTGGGCTCAATGACAAAAAGAAAGAATACCTGTATCTGGAGTTAAGTTCGATGTTGGAGGCTGGCGTAAATTTAAAAGACAGTTTTGAACTGGTAACGGCTGATCAGCAGAAAGAAAAAGATAAAGCACTTTATCAAACGATATTAAAGTCGGTATTAAGCGGAGCAACATTTTCGGATGCTTTGCAGCAAACCGGCAAGTTTTCGCTTTATGAAGTTTATAGCTTAAAAATTGGAGAGGAAACCGGCAAACTAATTGACGTATTAAAAGATTTGGCCAAATACTATCAGAATAAAATTAAGCAGCGCCGCAAAATTGTATCTGCGCTAACCTATCCCTGTGTGGTGATGTGTACCTCGTTAGCGTCGGTTTTTTTTATGCTGAAATTTGTAGTGCCGATGTTTGGGGACGTATTTAAACGCTTCGGTGGACATTTACCCTGGATCACCGAGAAGATCATTAATATTTCAGAAGCTTTAAGCAGCTATTTCTGGGTTTTTGTTGTGCTGGTTGTAGCGCTCGCACTTTTCGTTATTGCAATCAGGCAGACGGAGCAATTTAAAAAGACAATTGCCGCTGTAGTATTGAAAATACCCGTGGCGGGCAATCTGGTTCAAAAGATATACCTGGCAAGGCTCTGTAATGCTATGCAGTTATTGATCAGTGCGCGGCTTCCTTTATTGCGTACCATTTCACTGGTGAGTCAGATGATCGGTTATTATCCGATTAGCACCTCGTTAAAGAAAGTTGAAACAGGAATAATGGACGGTAAGTTATTGCATCAAAGCATGCAGGAATTTGAGATCTACCCTTCGAAAATGATCCAGTTGATCAAAGTCGGAGAGGAAACCAACCGGCTGGATTATTTTTTTAACAAAATAGCGGAGCAATACGTAGAAGAAGTTGAATTCAAAACGGCAACTATTAGTAGCGTTATGGAACCTTTAATCATTGTTTTTTTAGGTTTAATCGTAGGCGTGATTCTGATTTCCATGTATCTACCCTTGTTCCAAATGAGTAATAGTTTCCAATAGTAATTCATTGTTAAATTTTTCTTACTTGATTATAAATTGCAACCACATCATATTTGCTCTATATTTAAACCATGAAAACCAGCCTAACCTTATTAAAGAAAAGATTACCGGCTTATACACTTACGGAGATATTGGTAGTGTTAGTCATCATCGGTATATTGGTGCTATTGGCCTTACCTAATTTATTGCCACTAATTACTAAAGCAAAAAGCACGGAAGCGAAAGTTCAATTAGAACATATACAGACACTGGAGAAAAATTATTTCTACGAGCATTCCAAATACACGACAGATTTAACAGAACTCGGATTTATCCAGGAGCCGCTGAGTACGGACGGCAAAGGCCACGCGAATTACCAAATTACGATCCCGAATGCCACAACGACGACTTTTACTGCCCGGGCAACCGCGGTAGTTGATTTTAACGGCAATAGTACTTTCAACGTCTGGGAAATTGATCAGGACAAAAATTTAAAAGAAGTTACGCCGGATTAAGTGTTAATAGTAAGAGTTCTTATCATCGCGGTACTGTCAATCATTTTTGTACAGGATCTTTTATCCAGGTCAGTTCAATGGATATTGTTTTTGTGCTTATTTAGTTGCCTACTCATACTTAGAGTAATGGAACATGACACGATAAAGGAGATCTCAGTATCCTTAGGAATTAATCTTGCTTTTTTAGCTATGCAATTACTCGCCGTTACTATATACTTTTCCATTAAAAATAAGGGATGGATAAATATTACAAAGGCATTATTGGGCTGGGGAGATGTCCTCTTTTTACTGTGCCTAACAGTTTGTTTTTCAATATTGAACTATTTATTTTTTTACATGCTGAGTTTATTGGCGTCTTTGATCATCTGGATTATTTTAAGATCGATCAACTTGATCAAAGACCGGCATATTCCATTGGCTGGTTTCCAGGCGATATTATTGATTTTGCTATTTATCGCCGTTTGGTGGATCAAGCCACTGAATCTAAATTCAGATAACCGGTTATTTCAATTTTTTAGTGATGGGCATATCTGACGAAATTACGCTAGCCTCAGAACTGCTACACTTGCTCTCCAAAGACCAGGCCTGGCATTACCGTATAGTGCCCAAAACCAAACAGGCAGATGCCCTGACATTATATTGTGAAGATAGTGTGGATGAAAATAGTTTGTCCGCTGAATTAGAAATATTATTTGGCCACTCTGTTTTACTGGTGCCTATAGCCGGAGAACATATATCAAGGCTGCTTTCAAAATATTATTTAAAGGATAGTGCTGGTGAAAGTGGCGCAAGCTTGACATTAAGCCAAGACACAGACGATTTGCTAATCAAACTTATACAAGAAGCCAAAAACCTAAAAAGCAGTGATATCCATATCGAACGATACGAGAATAAATGCCGGGTAAGGATACGTATAGATGGTTTGATGGTTGAACGGCATTTGCTGAAAGCGGAAGAATATCCTGCACTCATTAATAAGGTGAAAATTATCGCTAATTTGGATATCGCCGAGAAACGATTACCTCAAGACGGCCGTATCAATTTCAGGCATAATAACCACCAGTTTGACATCCGGGCGTCTGTACTGCCAACCTTATACGGTGAAAAGGTGGTGCTGCGTTTGTTAAATAATGATGCCACTGATATAGACCTAAATAGCTTGGGTTTTTCAGAGTTGGATCTGGAGAATTATTTACAAGGGATCAAAAAGCCCAATGGCATTGTATTGATTAGTGGCCCGACAGGATCGGGAAAAACCACCACCTTGTATGCCACTCTAAAGCTGTTAAATAAAGAAACCCGTAACATCGTAACAATTGAAGATCCGGTTGAATATACCCTTGAAGGAATTAACCAGGTACAGTTAAAGGAAGCAATTGGCCTCAATTTTCCGGCCGCATTAAGAACTTTTTTAAGACAGGATCCCGACGTTATCATGGTGGGAGAGATTCGGGATACCGATACAGCCAACATGGCGATTAGAGCAGCTTTAACCGGACATTTGGTATTATCGACCATTCATACCAATTCTGCTTGGGGGACTGTTTCCCGTTTGATCGATATGCATATCCCATCGTTTCTCGTGGCGAATACGCTAAATACCACCGTAGCACAAAGATTGGTACGTTTACTTTGTCCTAACTGTAAAAGCACAGGCCCATTTAGTGACGCGGCGTATCCGAAACAATTTAAGCCCTATAAACCGGTAAGTACCCATCATATAGCTAGAGGCTGCGAACATTGCCATTATACTGGTTATAAAGGCCGCAAGGCGGTGTATGAAGTGATTCCAATTGATCAGGAATTAGCTATTGAAATTAAAAATGGGAATGCCTATATTCAACAACTTTTAGAAGAAAGAGGGATCAGAACTTTAGCGCAAAATGCTTTTGACTTATTTAGTGAAGGATTGACGACTATTGAGGAGATTTATCCCCTGCTTTTTAACTACTAAACCTTATATGCGCAAAATTTCCTTTACCTTATTAATGATTCTTGGTCTGCTTTTCTGTTCCCATTCGAGTTGGGCGCAAAAAGAGGGACGACTCCTGCAAATACAACAACGGCTGGATGATCTGGCTGAAACCGTACCTGGTTTAAAACAAAATGTTCAATTACAAATGTCCAATGTGCCGTTGCGCGATTATTTAAGTGCACTGGCAAAAGCAAATAAATTAAGCATTAGCATAGATCCGCAATTAAACAACACGGTTACTGAAACCATCAATAATGTTTCGGCTATCAATATCCTTTATTTTTTTGCCGATAAATACAACTTGGATATTAAGACGGTAGGTAATATTATTTATATTACTCCCTATAGTCAAACCGCACCTGCTGTTATACCTCAAGCCAAAGAGATTAAGGCGAAGTACAGCAGACTGGAAAATACCTTGTCGCTGGAGCTAAATAATGATACAATCACAGCCGTGGCCAAAAAGATCAGTGATATATCAGGCAAAAACGTGATTGTTCCCGTGGCTATGCAAGGCAAGCGCTTGAGCGGATTTATAGCCAGCGCACCCTTTGATGCAGCGATGGAAAAGCTCGGCTTTATCAACGAACTTAAGGTGATTAAAACCGGCGATAATTTCTATTTATTTCAGCCTTTGGGTGAAAGTGAGGAGTTGTATGTCAACGGGGATAACAACACGTCATCCAGGAAAGTATACAAACCTGCGAATTCGAATCCGACCGGAGGAGCTACGGGTTTATATGTCAAACAGATTAACGGTCAAAAATTAATATCTGCTGATGCGGTGAATGCATCTATTGCAGACTTAATCAAACAGGCTTCACAACAGTTAAGCAAAAACTACTCACTGTATTCTGAAATTAAAGGCAATATCACCATTCACGTGAACGATGTGAACTATGATGATTTTTTGACGCTGCTATTCAAAGGAACCGATTATACCTTCCATTCAGAAAATGGAATTTATTTAATGGGTGACAGTCACCTGGAAGGATTACGTACTGCAAAAGTGATCCAACTTCAGAATAGAGCTATCGATACTGTCGTTACGATGATACCTGCCGATTGGAAAAAGGGTATTGAAATCAAAGAATTTCGTGAGCAAAATGCCATTCTTTTGTCGGGCGCAAGCGCACGCATCAGCGAAATCGAAAGTTATATCAAACAATTGGACGTCTTGGTGCCGGTAGTATTGATAGAGGTTACCTTGATAGATGTGCATAAAAGCCGAACAATTGGAACAGGCTTGTCAATCGGGGTTGCAGATAGTGTTAAAACCGGAGGCACCATCTTACCTGGCATGGACTTTACGTTTAGTGCGAGTTCCATTAATAATTTTCTGGATAAAGTAGGAAGTGCTACATCTGTCAATCTCGGGCACGTAGTACCCAATTTTTACGCCAGACTAAAAGCTTTAGAAACGAATAGCAACGTTGAAGTACGATCAGTGCCTAAATTAACAGCATTAAACGGCCATTCAGCCGTTTTAAGCATAGGGAATAAGATTTATTATAAGAACAGTACACAAAACCTTATCCCTTCGGCTACAACAACAGTAAATACACTAACGAATACTTACACGCCTAGTGAAGCGAATTTGGTTATCTCGATCAAGCCCCAAGTCGCCGGCGATGATCAGGTGACCTTAGGCATTAAAATCGATATCTCAGATTTTACATCAATACCGACAGATGGTTCACCACCACCAACTGCTACCAGTAAGTTTGAAAGCAGTATAAGGGTCAATAACGAGGATATGATTGTATTGGGAGGTATAGAGAGAACAGAAAAGGATGATAGTTCATCCGGTATCCCGCTGCTATCGCGAATCCCGGTATTAAAATGGATTTTCAGCAACAAGAATAAAACGAACTCAAAGATAGTGACGCTGGTATTTATCAAGCCTACGATCATGCGATAATAATGATATGCTGGAGCAATTTTACAGTTTAGATCAGGCCGTTGGGATCGCTATCGAGCTGCAAAGCGATGATAGCGCAGCTTTCAATGTTTGCGAGGTTTATGTTAACAAGCGCTTATTGAATCTGGGTAAAAAGCGGGCTGGGCTGTCTGATATCGCCGTACTGAAAAAAGAATTTCCGCAGCAGCCGTACTGTGCATTGAATATTTGCGGCAAGGGCGTTTTACATAAGCAATTGCCAAAGATTGATCACATCGATAAGACGAACTTTTCACAGATTTTGCCAAATGCGAATATGGGTGATTTCTATATTCAGCAGTTCAATACAGATACGCTATCTTTTATTTCCGTTATTCGAAAGCAACAAGCTGATAAATGGCTTCAGATACTTACTGAACAAGGCTATCGGCCGTTGATGTTAAGTTTAGGACCATTCGCAGCAAACAATATCGAAAATCAACTGAATTTATATGAGGATCAATTGGTTTTTGACGGGCATGTTATTCAAAGAGATGATAGTCATAATTGGTTATCCTATCACTATGATATGCATCAGCGGACTTCCTATCCGCTAAAGATCGCAGGGGAAAATATTGATGAACGATTAATCTTGCCTTATGCCGCAGCATTTCAGTTGGTATTGTCATCAAAACTTGTGCCTATAAAAGCAGCTGTATCTGCATTAGACGAAGTATTCAATGGGGTAATTAATGATAGAAAACTTAAGGTTAAAGCCGTTGCTGCGCTGTGCGTATTTTTTATTTTACTGTTTTTTAATTTTATTTTGTTTTCCTGGTTAACCAAAGCCAATAATCAAATGATGGACAAGGTGAGCCGTACAACAGCGAATAGTAGCGAATTAAAGACGATCGAAACCGAAGCCAATCAAAAAGAAAGCTTGGTTAAGCAATTAGGCTGGGACGGTTCAGTAAACAAAAGCTTATTAGTGGATCAACTGGCGGCCTTATTGCCGTCCGAAGTTAAATGGCGTGAACTAACAATTAATAAGCTGGACTGGTCTGCCAGTAAAATTCAAAAAAAGTTGGTTTTCCTGGATCGGCAAATCCGCGTAACTGGAGAATCTGATAAAATTATTCCAGTGAATGAGTGGCTGGCACGGGTAAAATCATTAAAGTGGGTAAAAAGTGTGCAGTTTGATAGTTACTTGTTTAACACGGAACAAAATACTGGACAATTCATTGTGGTCATAAATTATTAAAAGATGCTGGAGAAATCACCGATACCAAAGAAGTATGCTTTAGTACTGGGCGTCACTCTTTTAGCAGTAGTCTGTTACAAGTTGGCTTTAGAAAAAACAGTTGAAGCCGGGCAACAGTACCGGCAGCTGAATGTGCAATTGAATAGTGCCGCCAGTCTTACCTTGCAGCCAGACTACCTTATCAGGAAGTGGAAAAACCTAGATAGTGTACTTGCGATCTATAAGGCAGATACTGCTGCTTTTAGAAGCAATACCCTAAGTAAGATCGCTATCGTCGCAGAAATGCAAAATGTGAAACTAAACGAAGTGCCGACGGATGATCCTATTTTGCATACTGAGAGGTTTATACTCCAGAGACTGGATTTTGAGGGCGATTTCTTTGCTTTAACCAAAGTATTAAATCAACTGCAAGTGGCAAATAATATTGGCTTAATCAGGAGCGTTGATTATAAATCCATAAAAAAAAGTAGCTCACCCGATCAGAAACTTGTGATGCAAGTTTACTTTGAAATGATCGGTCAATAGTGTTTTGCGTTTGAGATAAAGCTGTTTTTGATTCCTTATTTTATGAGCTTTATTCACATTCTTACGCTTGTACTTTTGCAAAAATCTTTGTAAAGCCCCAAATCTGTTCTTTCGTTTTCTTTGAATGACTCCCACGCTTATTGTTATTTTCTAAAAGGTAGCCTATCTTAGAGGCAACAATCGAGATCTTATCATTATGAAAAAACTTATCCTATCCTTGGCGATAGCTATGTCAAGCTATTGTTCTTACGCACAATGGGTGCCAGGCACTGGCACCATTTATCCTGCAACGATAACCGATAAAGTAGGCATAGGCACAACGAGCCCGGGTGTGACACTAACTACGCGAAGTGGTATTAACGCTTTACCTGTAACATCAGGAATCACTCAACCAGGGGGGGCTTTGCGTGTGGAGGGTGGAGATAATGCTGTTGTAGATTTCGGTACCTATAGTACCAATACATGGATACAAGCAACGGATAAAACGAGTTTAGATGTGAACTATAATTTAAATCTAAATCCCAATGGAGGGAAAGTAGGAATTGGTACAGCAAGCCCAACAAATCATTTACAGATTGGGAGCGTTGGAAGTACAGGATATGCAGGTAATGCTATAGCAATTGGTGACGGTACGAATGTTGTGGCGCTACATTATGGTCCTACAGGATATTTAGTTGCCAATGGTAATCTTGCTTTAGGCGGTAATACCAACGCCAATCAGCTTTTTCTTGCCGGTGGGGGTAATGTTGGTATCGGGACAACAACCCCCACAGCAAAACTATATGTCGCTGCGGGCGGAAGAAACGGGCTAAAAATAGACGATTCATTAGATGGTACACCAGCCAGTAAATATTTAAGCTTTTGGCAAGGCACCGGTGCTGCAGTTATTGACCCTATAGGTACCTGCGTAATTTATTTAGGTTATGATCAATCCTCCGATGTAATGTTTGGCGGCTCATCTTCAAATGGCGTTTGGAAAGCGAGTGGTAATGTCATTATCGGTCAAACTACACAAATTAATTCAGCCTATAAATTAGATGTTTATGGTAAAGCAAGAGCTAATGAAATAGTAGTAAATAGTAGTGGTGCAGACTTTGTATTTGATAAGAAATATGCACTACCTAAACTTTCGGATGTAAAAGCTTATATCAATAAAAATCAACACCTTCCCGAAATACCCTCTGCCAAAGAAATGCAGACCAATGGTATGAGTGTAGGCGAAATCAATACTAAGTTGTTGCAAAAGGTAGAGGAACTGACCTTATATACCATTGAAAAGGATAAACAGATAATAGAAGAAAAGCAAACGAATAATCAACAACAAAAAGAACTTAAAAAGCAAGAAGCACGAATAGCTGCATTAGAAAAAGCTTTATTGAAACTAACCGAAAACCAATCAAAATAAAATTAACCTTATCATGAAAAAACTAATCCTATTCCTAACGGTGGCCTTGTCTGGCTATTGTTCTTATGCGCAATATCTACCATTATCAGGCGGCACATTAACGGGGCCCTTACTTGTCAACGATGGATACTTCTCGATACAATCGTCTGGCAGTAATATATTTGCATCTGGCAGTACTGCAGCAGTAATTGGTGCTGGACCAACAACAGACTATATAAATTATATTTATGGAAATAACCCCTTTACGATTTGGACTAATAATGCTAAAAGAATGATAGTTGATGGAAGTGGAAACGTAGGCATTGGAACAACAAGTCCAGGTGCGGTTCTTGACGTCAAAGGTAATGCCCATTGGGGTAATAGTACAGGGGAACTGAGTTCTGACGGTAATGGAGCAATAGAACTTGGGCCTGTAAGTGGGAATGGCAATGTGCCATTTATAGATTGGCATTATGGAACCGGATCATATCAGGACTATAATGTACGACTGATGAATTCTGGTAACAATAGATTTGATATTATAACAGCTTCCAATGGTACGGTATTCTCTGTTAATGGAAGTAATGTAGGGATTGGAACTACGGATACTAAAGGATATACATTAGCAGTAAATGGAAGTACTATAGCCACTTCAATGACGGTAAAGCTAAACGCGAATTGGCCCGATTATGTGTTCAAACCGAGTTATCAGTTGCCATCTCTCACTGTAGTTAAAGCATATATAGATAAGAACCAACATTTACCTGATTTGCCGTCAGAGCAAGAAGTGAAGGATAATGGCATCAACTTAGGTGAGATAGTTAAAGTACAGACTAAGAAGATAGAAGAGCTAACACTTTATCTCATAGACAAAGACAAACAGCTTTCTGAACAAAATGCAAAATTGGCTGACCAACAAAAGAAAAATGATGCTCAAGAAGCCCGAATAGCGGCTTTAGAAAAAGCTTTGTTGAAACAGACCGAAAATCAATCAAAATAACCGACCTTATCATGAAGAAACTTATCCTATCCTTAGCGATAGCTTTGTCGAGCTATTGCTCTTATGCACAATGGTAACTTCAGGGAGCAATATGTACAATTTGAATACAGGCAATGTGGGAATTGAAACCACAAGCCCTATTTCAACCTTACGCATTAACGGGCCAACAGTTCTAAGTACAGCTCCTACACTTGGTTCAACTTTAAACTCGACCATGTTTCTATCTAATGCCACAGGACTTTATGGATTATTGGCTGGCATAGATGGGCCATCGGGTAATACATGGTTACAAGCCCAACGTACGGATGGCACAGCAACTGCATATAGCATTTTGTTGAATCCAAGCGGAGGTAATATCGGCATCGGGGCGATTAATCCACTTAATCATTTACAAATTGGAAATGTAGGCAGTACGGCTATTCCGGTAATACTATAGCGATTTGTGATGGAACAAATGTTGTTGCACTACATTACGGTACTACCGGATATTTGGTCGTCAATGGAAATCTAGCTTTAGGAGGTAATACGAATACCAGTCAGCTTTTTCTTGCTGGAAGTGGTAAAGTTGGCATTGGAACAACTAATCCAGCAGTAAACCTTGATGTCGTGGGTGTAGTACGTTATGGAAATGGTAATGGAAGTTCTGGGTTGCTAAGCTACGCACCCTCAGGGGGACGGGTGACACTTGAAGCATCCTCAGCTAATACTTCTATTGCTTTATTACCCTCCGGTAATGGAAATGTCTTAGTTGGTAAGACATCACAAATCAATACAACTTATAAATTAGATATTGACGGCAGTGCCAGAGCTAATGAAATAGTGGTAAACACAACAGGTGCCGACTTCGTATTTGATAAGAAATACTTGCCTAAACTATCGGACGTAAAAACGTTTATTGACGCAAATCAACATCTGCCAAAGAAATGCAGACTAATGGTATGAGTGTAGGCGAGATCAATACAAAGCTGTTGCAAAAGATGGAAGAATTAATACTTTATCTTATAGAGAAAGATAAACAACTTTCAGACCAGCAACAGAACATAAAATCACAACAGGCACAGATTGATGAATTGAAAGAGCAACTAAAAAGCATTACAAAATTTCATCCACAAGTTGGACAGCACCACTAGGTATTGCTAATACAAAAAACAAAGTATACCTTAGAGGCACCAATCGAGATCTTATCATAATGAAGAAAATTATCCTATCCTTAGCGATAGCTGCTATTGTTCTTATGCACAAAGTTTTTTTACGACCAGTCCTTACGCTAATTCCCGCAAGGTGTTGGTGCTAATAGTATATTTGGTTGGGGCGAAAATTTTGACCGCACGATTGATGTAAGACCCAACCCGCATCCTACCTATGGTATCAGGCCAAAGTCTTTTTGAAACGGAACGGCCGGTTGGAAGCAGGATATTACGATTTTATCAACCAAGCATTCAGAAATATGACGGACAGATCATTGGCGTTGTCGTTGTTGCACATGAGGTGACAGAGCAGGTCTTAGCCAATATGCATTTGCAAACTGCACTTAACCAAAGCAGGCTTTCAAAAGAAGCGGCTGATTGGGGACGTTTGATATGGGTCTGCAAGAAGGCACAATGATATGGGATGCCCGCTGTCGCGAGCTTTTTGGCATCAGTCACCAGAACGATGTTACCTATGCGCAGGATTTTGTCAATGGCATGCACCCCGATGATAGGGAAAGAATAACAAGGATTATTGATAATTGCTTTATCAAATCGGTTTCGGGCGGTGTTTATGACGTTGAATATCGTACAATGGGTCAGGAAGACGGCCGGGAACGCTGGGTGAGGGCCAAAGGGCAAGTGTATTTTGACGAAAACGAGAGGCCCGTGCGTTTTATTGGCTCCGTACTCGAAATCACCGAGCAAAAAAACGATGAGTTACGCAAGAATGACTTCATTGCGATGGTTAGTCATGAATTGAAAACACCGCTGACTACCCTCACAGCCGTAATTCAGCTGTTGTCAGGCAAGATTTCAGAGCCGTTTGTCGCTGGCTGGCTAAAAACGGCCGATAAGCAGGTGAAAAAAATGGCAAAGCTTATTTCCGGTTTCCTCAATCTGTCAAGACTTGAAGCAGGTAAGATCGTCCTGGAAAAAGAGCGATTCGATATTGCTGAGTTGATACAAACCGTTATCGAAGAACAAAAAGTTATCATTGGCAATCATGAAATTGTTTTCAATAAACCTGAGCCACTTTTCATCAGCGCTGACAAGGAGAAAATAGGTTCCGTCATATCGAATTTTTTGAGCAATGCTGATAAATATTCCCCGCCACAGTCACTTATTATTGTTAACTGTGTTCAAGACAGCGGCTTTGTTAAAGTAAGTGTCACCGATGAGGGCAACGGCATTAAACCGGGTGATATCAAAAGGTTATTCGAACGTTTTTACAGAGTGGAGGATAAAAATCATGCACATGTAGGGGGATTTGGCATCGGTCTTTATTTAAGCGCTGAGATTATCCAAAGACATAATGGCAATATTGGTGTTGATAGCGAAGTAGGTAAAGGCAGCACTTTTTATTTTACCTTACCTTTAGCGGTCATTAATATACCCAAGCAATAGTCTCTATATTCAGAAAATCTTCGGCCTGGGAGACGGCCTACATAATTTGATTAATTAAATTCTTATCTATAAACACGAGAGCTGGTGGTAGGCACATAATTACTCTGGCTCATTCATTCTTTGAAGTCCAGTTTAATCATTATTGAGTCCAAAACGTTTATTTTAACGCTGCGTTATAATAGGGGCTGAATAAGAGTTAATTAAATCTCTTCGTATGAACATAAGTAAAAGAAGGTTTATTTATTAATAAGAATTTAGATAAATGTGCAAATGAAAGCCGGCATTTCATTAAGGGATAATTTCTATCGAAATAATTAAAATAAAATCAAAAACTTGTAACAAATAAAACGAATAACTCGTTAAAAAAGCTAATGTAGTAATCTTACATACCCCTAATTATGAACCAAATTAACACCTCCGTCCTTATAATTGACGATGAAGAAATGGTGCGCGACAATATAGAAGATATATTAATGCCACGGTCTTCATTTGAAGAACAAGAAACAATAAATGATGCTTTTAACATTCTGTTCAATGCACCGAAACCATTATTAACAACCCGCCCGCCCAGCACCCCCGCTTTTAATGTACACAAAGCTGCCAACGGAATGGAAGGCTTAAACATGGTAAAAAAAGCAGTTGAAAATGGACAACCTTACGCCGTTATTTTTCTGGATATGCGGATGCCAGGGTGGAGTGGTTTGGAAACAGCTATCGAGATCAGGAGATATGACATAAAAGCCGAAATTATATTTATTACCGCCTATAGCGATTGCTCAATAGATGAAATTGTTGAACAGGCGGGCGAAAACGTTGGCTATCATTGCAAACCATATGCTCCTGAAGAAATAATACAATTAGCTACAAAAGCAGTTACTGATTATAATAAACTTCGAAATCTTGAAAAATTAATTGAATCTATTGCATTAATTGGATTAGATAAAAATCAACTCGATTCATTATTAAAAAATATACTTGATCAGCTTGCCAGTTCAGTAGAAACAGATATGGCTTTAATAGGTAAGCTCCATGCAGACTTCACCTACGAAAAAATATTATCTATTGGTGCTTTGACAGAAAAGGTAAACGTCGACGAACTGATTTCGAGAGTAAAAAGTGTTGATTTAGAAAAAGACGAGGTTATCCAGATTGATGAGCTTATCCTTGCGCGAATGGACAGATATTCAGTATTTGCCGTGCTAAAAAAACAGGGAAAGCTTAAAACCGAAAAGATGTATCTGTTAAAACTGTTTGTGCAAAATGCTGCACAAGCTATTAGAAATGCAGAATTAAATGAAAAGCTTTTACAAAAAGAAAAATTGTCAGCTGTCGGCCAGGTAATTGGTATGGTGATGCATGACTTAAGAACACCTATAAAAAACATTAAACTAATAACAAGTATGATGAGGCATGAATCTGATGATAGTGAACTCATTGACTTGATAGATCGCTCTGCCGAACAAGCTTCCGAAATTTTTGATGATTTTTTAGATTTTATCAATAATACCCCTATTAAAAAATCGCCTATTAATTTAAATAAAATTACGGCCGAAGCTATTAAGCTTGCCGAAGGCCGGGAGGGCATGCTATCTACCCAGGTAAATGTTGATATTTCTGAAGAAATCATTATACAAGCAGATGAGAGCAAATTAAGAAGAGCAATAAGTAACCTAATCAACAATGCTGTGGATGCATTGCATGACCATAAAATTGTCAAAGGCTATATCAACATTTCAGCACAGATAGAGAACGGCTTTGTTTCACTGTCGCTATCAGATAATGGGCCGGGCATTCCGGCCGAAATTATTAATACACTTTTTGATCCGTTTGTTACTAAGTGTAAAACAGGCGGAACCGGCTTAGGGCTTGCTATAGTTAAGCAGTATATCGAGTCGCACGGTGGTACTATTGCTGTTAAGAATGCCCCCGGCGCTTCATTTGATATTAATCTTCCCTTATAAATCAATACCCATTCAACAGATAAAATGAAAATTAACGACTTGAAAAAAAAGTCCGTACAGGATGTTGATTTTATATCAAACAAACAGTCAGAACTTGATATCGACTTACCTTTTGGACAGCAAAACCTGTTTCGTTTGTTAATCGAAAACTTGCCTGATCAAATTTATTTGAAAGACGCCCAAAGTCGGTTTATTTTATGTAACACCCCAGTGGCGATAAATGGAGGTTTTGCATCCTCTGAAGAGATAATAGGAAAAACTGATTTTGATTGCCATCCGAAAGAAGCCGCGCAGTTTTTTGCAGACGAACAGCAAATTATGCGGCTTGACCAGTCGCTTGTTAACCATGAAGAACAATTTATTGATGCGGAAACAAATGAAATCAAGTGGAATTTAACGACAAAAATACCAGTTAAAGACCATAATGGAGTAGTAGTAGGCCTACTTGGGATAAACCGTGATATTACCCAGATGAAAAATGCTTTGCGGGAACGTGAAGAATTTATGAAAGAGATGTCACTTCGTAACCAAGAGCTTGAGGAATCGGCAAAGATGCTTTATGAACAGTCAATAGCACTTAATCAGCAAACCGAAGATCTAAAAAGATTAAATGAACAACTAACACAGCAAAAAGAGGCTGAATTGGAAAAAGCTATTGCTCAGGGAAAATTTGAAATTGCCTCTGAAGTATTACATGATATCGGGAATGCTCTGGTAGGTTTTGGTGCACATCTTAATCGTATAAACCGAGTTATGAATAAAAACATAGCTGGTACCTTTAAAAATCTATCTTTATTTATAAAGGATCAGGAAGCTGTCATAGCGCCATCAATAGGGATTGAAAAAGCAAATGCACTTGTTACCATAACTGATAGCCTTACAAAAACGCAAACAGAAGCACATGATGAAATAAGTACTGCAGTACATGAACTTTTAAATATTGTGACTCACATACAGGAAATATTAAATATTCAAAGGCAATTTGTTAAAGGTAGAGAAGGTACTATAGAAAGAAAGCCTGTGGATCTTGCTGATATTATTGACGATTGCCGGGCTATGTTGTTAGCCTCAATGGAGAAAAAAGGAATTCGTCTTAAAATAAATTTACACCCGGGCAACAATATCGTTAAAGGCGACAAAACCAAACTTATGCAGGTGCTGCTTAATGTTTTAAAAAATAGCATAGAAGCTATTGACTTTAATGCTTCGGAGAAATGTATAACAGTTGAACTTGGAACAACTGAAACAGCTACAGAATTAAAAGTTATTGACAACGGTGCCGGTTTTGACCAGCATACGGCCAGCAACTTATTTAAAAGGGGGTTTACAACGAAAAAAAGCGGAACGGGCTTAGGACTTTATAACTGCAAAGTAATTATCGAAAGTCATGCGGGATCATTTGAAATTAAAAGCGATGGTATAGGCATGGGAGCAGTTACGAAGATGAAGTTTAATATTAATTAGTTAAACTATATATAGACAACTTAAGGTCTTGGGTTAGGCCACGCCAATGTCTAATGATATATAATGCATGATCTTTATTCGCTAATTGACGCGGTAATTATTCCAAGGCAACTCCCGAATAAACACAGGGGCGGCTCATTGAGCCGCCCCTGTGTTTATTCGGTTTCAGAAACTGCAGCTTCGTTCACATAGTTTTCTGCTACTTTGGTTAAAAGGCTGTCGGCATTTTTTTCCTCGGCCAGTGTTTCACCGAGCAGACGGTGTGCTTCGTTGTAACCGAGAGTGCCTGCCAAGTTGCCCAGGGTGCCGTACGAGGCAATTTCGTAATGCTCCACTTTTTGTGCGGCAGAAATGATAGCGACATCACGAACTTCGGTACCCTTTTCAGTGTCTTCCAGTAATTCGGTTGCTTCTTTCAGCAAACCTTCCATTGCCAGGCACTTCTTGGCTACGGCTTTTTCACCAACAGCATTAAATACACTTTCCAGACGGGTTATCTGATTTTTAGTTTCTTCCAAATGCGTAGTAATGGTTTGTTTCAAGTCTTCCGAAGTTGCACCCTTGATTAGTTTAGGCAGTGCTACGGCTAAATGTTTTTCGGCCCAGTAAATATCTTTTAATTCGGCAACGAATAATTCTTTCAAAGCGC
>Ga0157372_10000052_pt1 | contig 135497 bp, 108 predicted proteins | sample C55metaG_FD_115307 | JGI IMG/M metagenome (GOLD analysis project Ga0157372, IMG submission 115307) | Corn rhizosphere microbial communities from Kellogg Biological Station, Michigan, USA - C5-5 metaG | ecosystem: Host-associated > Plants > Roots > Rhizosphere > Soil | place: USA: Michigan...
ACATCGTTCAGGTTCGATTGCACCGGGTTGATCTTCAAAACAAGATCTATCCTTTGCCTGTCCCCCACGCTCACCATTTCGTTGATATAACCCACATAGGAAAAGATCAGACGCCCGTTGTCCGGGACATCTATCTCATATTCTCCATTGGCGTCGGTGCTGACGCCTTTTTTGGCGCCCTCTATCACAACGCTCACACCCGGCAGCGGCTTGCCCGTATCGTCGGTGACCCTTCCCTTTACATGCGTGTCGTTATTCTCCGACCCCTCAGGAGCAATGACAACCAGCTCTTCATTGAGAACTTTGTATTTGAGGCCGGTGTTGACCAGTAATTTATTGAGCACATCCAGCACCGGCTCGTCTTTCACCTGCAGGTTCACAGACCGATCCGAAGGCAGCAGCTCGCTGCTGTACAACAAGTGTATCTTTCCTTTTTTCTGCAGGATAGAAAACACTTTCTTTAATTCCATATTCTTGATATCCAAACTTATACGGGTCCCCTGGGAATATCCTGTCGCAGAGACCCGCATGCATGTGGCGAAAGTGAAGATGAAGATCCATTTGAACATAAGCACATGAAATAAATAATATTTCATAGTTTTAGTTGTTGTTTGGTTATGCAATCTTGATTCCGGAAGAGCTCGCTCTTCCCATTCGTGGATTGTAAGCCGGGGCGGGTCATGTTACAGCATTTCCCGCCTTTTTATATGATGGCCCTTCGGGCATCGGACCCGTGGTCCGCTTACGATCCATCGGCAGGGGGGCTAGGTGTCGTTAATGAATATATACATGGTTGTCGGTGATGTTGAATTTAAAAGGCTTGATAAATTGCATAGCTGTCAGGGCCTGTTCTATCGTCTCTTTGTGAAAGATGCCGGTAAAATGAAAGGCCTTGATCTGGGGATTGTCGATCCTGATCTGCACATTGAACCAACGCTCCATCCCCGGCGCCAGTTCCTCCAATGTCTCGTTCTGAAACACAAACTCATCCTCCACCCAGGATACCTCCTTGACATACTCCTTGTCTTCCACCTTCACAGGGACAATATCCTGCACGATCAATTTCTCTTTATTGAGGCTTTGAGACGGCGTCACCGCCTTCACGCCCGGCCTGACCGGAGCCGCTTCCGGCACATCGTCTATAAGCGCAAGCTTCTCCCGGGGCTTCAGAATGATCCTTTGATACGGTTTATTATTCAGCGTCAGCTCTATCGAGCCATGCATCAGCGTCGTCTCCGTCACCCTGTCCTGCGGATACGCCTTTACATTAAAGGCCGTCCCCAATACCTTGATGGCAATCTTGTCCGTATGGATGATAAAACCGCGGTCCTTGTCTTTGGCCACATCGAAATAAGCTTCTCCCGACAACGTGACGACACGCATATCCTTTTGCTGCATATTGGAGTCATAATGGATACTGCTGCCCCCGTTGAGCCGCACCATCGTCCCATCCGGCAGGAACAGCGTCTTGCGCAAACCTTTCCGGGCTTCCACCTCGACAATCTTCTCGGCCATTGTCACAGGAGCTTTAACAGCAGTGCCGTGGAGCAGGAAATACCCCAGTGTAACGATGACGGCAGCCGCCACACCCGTCCATCCCAATAGATACCTCCGCCCATGGCTCCCCAGGGAAGGACGCTCCAAAAGCATCTCCCCCTCCTCCTCCGTCTCGATAACAGGCCGGGCAGGCAGCTTTCCAAACCCCCGGAAATCCGGACGGTGACGGGCAATATGTTTCAGGTAAAAAATATCCGTATCCGTAGGAGCATGCATCTTCTCCTCATCCCATAGCTGGCTGATCAGCTCAGCATAATAGACGCCCTCGGGATTGCGGGTCAGCAGGTCATCCAGCTCGGCCAGCTCTTCGGCCGTCGCCTCACCTGATAATTTTCGGGCTAATAATTGTATGATACGGGTGTCCATCGTCTCAAAGGACATCCTGAAAAGAAGGATTCCCTATACCGCCTGAAAAAAAATTTCATCTCGATAAGCAGGTCGCCCCTGGCAAGGTTCTAAGCATAATCCAGCCGTATGGCCTGGGTAATTTTCCGGAGCGCGGTCACTAACTGTGCATCCACCGTCTTGGAAGAAATATGAAGAATATCCGCCACCTCCTTATAGCTGAGCCCCTCCTCCTTCACCAGCTTGAAAATGAGCTTGCAACGCTGAGGCAGGGAATTGACCGCCTTTTCCATCTTCTTTCGCATCTCGGTATTGATATATATTTCCTCCGGGTCCTTTCCGGGGAAGCTGATCTCCACGTGAATACTGTCCAGCGATAAGGTTGGATTGGATTGTTGCCTTTTAAGGACATTCAGACACTTGTTCCGGGCTATCACAAAAAGCCAGACCTTGACATTCTCGATGGCCAGCAGCTTGTCCCGATGCTCCCAGAGAGCAATCATCGTATCCGAAGCGGTTTCTTCCGCCAGCTCGGGGGATTTTAAAAAATATCGGGTGAATCGATGCAGTGAAGGGAAAAAGATATCGAACAGCTGCCGGTAGCTTGCTTCATCCCCATTGGTGGAGACACTATAAAGCAATGAAGTGATATCTGGACTTGAATTTCCCATGGCAGCTGTCGTAGTCATTAAAAATAAAAAAAAATCTTATAAAATGCATACATCCGGCCGGACAAAGCATCCTTTCTTTTTGATTCTTCGTACCGGAGAGAGTGAGCATCGAGACAAACAATATCTATATCCCCGGGCTGGACAGGAGCAGCAGCAGGCTGGCACTGCACCCCAGCCATCACGACAGATGTGTACGGGGCTTCACGGATGAAGAGGTAGCGCAGCTCCCGAACTTATCAAAAAATCACCCGCAATACAAACACTGGCAGCTTCGTAAAAGATCCTGCCAAAAGCTCATGCGCCATTTTGCCTTTGCCAGGAAGACCCTCAGCATCCTGGAGGTCGGCTGCGGCAACGGATGGCTCTCCCATCACCTGGCTTCCATCCCCGGCCATCGCGTCCTGGGTCTCGACAGAGACCTCCAGGTGTTGCAGCAGGCCGCAAGGGTCTTTCGTCACCAGTCCAACCTCAAGTTCATGTGCGGGGATTTCTATTCGGGTATTATACAGGGGCTTACCTTTGATGCCATCATCTTTGCGGCATCCATCCGGTATTTTCCATCCCTGGAGACCGTCCTGACGGCCGCCCTTTTGCAGCTGAAGGAGGAAGGCGAAATTCATATCCTGGATACGCCCCTGTCCCGTAAAGAGCTGGCTCCCTTCAAATACCGCACCCACTTCGACCTGCTCTCGCTCACCAACAGGCTTTTAGGAAGGAGTCCACACCTGCCCTGGATAACCATTTGTTCGTTAAATTTGCGCCATGAGCGAAACACTGCCTCAACTGGCCCGAACACTGGAAGGAGAATTCTACTATGATACGACCATGCGGACCCTATATGCCACCGACGCGTCCGCCTATAGAGAAATGCCCCTGGCCGTCGCCGTACCCCGAACCATCGATGATCTGAAAAAACTCATAGCCTACGCCCATAAGGAAAATATATCCCTCATACCTCGCACAGCCGGCACCTCCCTGGCAGGACAGGTGGTGGGTAAAGGCATCGTCGTGGATGTCTCCAAATATTTCACGGGTATATTGGAGCTCAATAAGGAACAACGCTGGGTCCGGGTCCAGCCAGGCGTCGTCAGGGACGAGCTGAACCTCTTCCTCAAGCCGCACGGCCTTCTCTTCGGTCCCGAAACCTCTACGGCCAACAGGGCCATGATCGGGGGCATGGTGGGCAATAACTCCTGCGGGTCCAATTCGGTGGTATATCGCAGCACCCGCGAACACCTGCTCGAGGTCAAGGCATTGCTCAGCGACGGCTCGGAAGCCACCTTCCGATCCCTTTCACCCGATGATTTTCACGCCAAATGCGAAGCGCCCGGTCTGGAAGGCAATATCTACCGGACAGTACGGGGCATCCTGGGCAACTACGACAACCAGGTGGAGATCCGCAAGGAATTCCCCAAAGCCTCTATCGAGCGGCGGAATACGGGCTACGCCCTCGACCTCCTGCTGGAGTCATCGCCTTTCACGGCGGGCATGCCTGACTTTAACTTCTGCACGCTGCTGGCGGGCTCCGAAGGCACCCTGGCCTTCATCACGGAGATAAAGCTCAACTGCTCCCCCCTGCCCCCCGCCGAGGCAGGTCTGCTTTGCGTACATTTTAATACGATAGACGAATCCCTGCGGGCCAACCTCATCGCACTGAAGTATGGTCCCAGCGCCAGCGAGCTCATAGACCATTATATTTTGGAGTGTACAAAGGATAATATCGAACAAAGGAAAAACCGCTTCTTCGTCCAGGGCGATCCGGGCGCCATACTGGTAGTGGAATTTTCCCGCAACACCCGGGACGAGATCAGGGAAATAGCCGCAAAGGTCGAAGCCGAAATGAGGGCCGCTGGACTGGGTTATCACTTTCCGCTCCTGTTTGGCGACGACACCAAAAAGATCTGGACTCTCCGCAAGGCCGGATTGGGACTGCTAAGCAATCTGCCCGGAGACGACAAGGCCGTTCCAGTCATCGAAGACACCGCCGTGGACGTCCAGGACCTGCCTGCCTATATCAGGGATTTCAACGAGATACTAAAGAAACATGATCTTTATTCCGTCCACTATGCCCACGCAGGCAGCGGAGAGATACACCTTCGGCCCATCATCAACCTGAAAACACCCGAAGGCAATCAGCTCTTCCGCACCATTGCGGAAGAAATAGCTACCCTGGTAAAAAAATACCGCGGCTCCCTCAGCGGCGAGCACGGCGACGGAAGACTAAGAGGTGAATTCATTCCGCAGATGGTGGGCAGGAAAAACTACGAGCTCATGCGCATCATCAAAAAAGCCTGGGACCCACAGGGCATCTTCAACCCGGGCAAGATCGTGGATACCCCTTCCATGAACTCCATGTTGCGTTACGAGCCAGGACAGAAGACGCCGGCCTTTCCCACCATCTTCCGCTTCCACCGCCAGGATATACTCCAGCACGCGGAACAATGCAATGGTTCGGGTGATTGCCGCAAGACCCACCTGTCCGGAGGCACCATGTGCCCATCTTTTATGGCTACCCGTAATGAAAAGGATACCACCCGGGCACGGGCCAATATCCTCCGTGAATTCCTCACTCGTTCGGATAAGCCTAACAGATATGACAATAAAGAGATATACGATGTAATGGACCTTTGCCTCAGCTGTAAAGGATGCAAGTCGGAATGTCCGTCCAACGTGGACGTGGCCAAGCTAAAAGCCGAGTTTCTCCAGCATTACTATGACGCCAACGGCGTACCCTTCCGCAGCAGGCTGATCGCCAATTTCGCCGCCTCGGCGCGGCTGGGCTCCCTGATGCCCGGTCTTTATAATAAGGTAGTGAAGGGCCGGTTGACAGGACGATGGATCAAAAAGTTCTCCGGCTTTGCCCTCGACAGAAGCATGCCTCTCCTGCATTCCACCACGCTGCGGAGCTGGTACCGCCATCACCAGGCAGAAAAGACCGTCCCCTCCAGGGGTCGCGTATATCTCTTCTGCGACGAATTCACCAATTACAACGACACGGAGATAGGCATAAAAGCTATTCTCTTGCTGGAACGCCTGGGCTACGAAGTAATCATCCCGAAACACGGCGAAAGCGGCCGTGCATGGCTTTCCAAAGGCCTGTTACGCCAGGCTAAAAAGATAGCGGCCGCCAACGTAAAGGCCCTGAGCCCCCTGATCACGGAAGATACACCGCTCATAGGCATCGAGCCCTCCGCTATCCTCACGTTTAAAGACGAATATCCCGACCTGGCGGACGACGCATGGCTCGAGGCGGCACAAAAGCTGTCTGCCAACACCTATTTCATAGATGACTTCCTCGCCAGGGAGATGACAAAGGGAAATATCCTCGTTTCGCAGTTCACCAAAGCGCCCCGGGAGATCCAGCTGCACGGACATTGCCAGCAGAAGGCGCTCTCCTCCGTGGCCGGCTCGGTCAGATTGCTCTCCTTGCCGGAGAACTATTCCGTAAAGGTGATCCCATCGGGCTGCTGCGGTATGGCCGGCTCCTTTGGCTACGAAAAAGAACATTACGATATCTCACAGAAGATTGGAGAGCTGGTGCTGCTACCCACCGTCCGCCGTCAGCCGGAAGACGTGATCATCGCCGCGCCAGGCACCAGCTGCCGCCACCAGATCAAGGACGGCACGGGACGATTGGCAAAACATCCGGTGGAAATTTTGTACGAAGCATTAATCTAAATTTGCGCTAAAATACCCCGGCGATGGCCCTGAGTAAAAAAATAGACCCGTATTTAAAGACCAACAACGACACGGGCTTCGGTACCAATGCAAGCAGCTACGGAGGACGATTTATCAACAGGGACGGCACCTTCAACATCCGCAAGGAAGGCCTTCCCTTTATGGATAGATACAGCATTTTTCACCACATGCTGACCCTGCCGAGATGGAAGTTCGCCTGCGTCCTTGTCCTGTTCTATCTCATCATCAACTTTGTCTTTGCGCTAATCTATACGCTCATCGGCATGGACCAGTTCCAGGGTGTCATTGGCGCCGGCTCCTGGGCAAGGTTCAAGGAAGCTTATTTCTTCAGCACCGAGACTTTCACTACCGTCGGATATGGCCGGGTCAACCCGGTGGGCGACAGCGCCAATTTTGTCGCCTCCATCGAAGCCATGATCGGCTTTCTCTCCTTTGCCCTGGCAACTGGTCTCATGTATGGACGCTTTGCCCGCCCCAGGGCCTATCTCGTATTCAGCGACCTTGCCCTCATCAGCCCCTTTAAGGACGGCCAGGCCCTCATGTTCCGCTTTGCCTCCTACAAGGACAAACATACTCTGACGGATGTGGAGATCCGCGTCAACGCGGGATTACAGATACAGGTGGATGGCCGCGCAGAATACAGGTATTACGAGCTGCAGCTGGAACGTAGCAAGGTCGAGAACCTTTCCATGAACTGGACAGTCGTCCATCCCCTCGACGAAAAAAGCCCGCTCCGCGGCTTCACCTGGGAAGACATGAAGACGGCTGACGTGGAGCTGTATGTGCTCATACGCGGATTCGATGACGTATACTCCAACCAGGTGCTCCAACGCACCTCCTATACCTATAATGAGATAAAGTTCAACGGCAAGTTTATCCCTATGTACAGGGAGAGCGACGACGGTAAAACAACAATTTTAGAGCTGCATAAACTAAATGAATATCGGGAAGTCTAATCACGCAATAAAGTCTGTTTGGCCACACGGATAAAAATACTTTTCCTTTCCCCCATCCTTATGCTCCTGTCCCTGACAGGGCGACCACAGGATGCGCGCGGGCAAATAGACCTTGTTGACATTGGACGCAGCTTCCTCAAAGGCGCAAAGACCAGCCGCCAGGACACCTCCCGTCAAAAAACAGGCAAGCTCCATATATCCGCCCTCCCCGTGGTAGGCTACACCTTACAGACAGGATTTGCAGGAGTGCTTAGCTCCAATTTCGCCTTCTATACCAGCGACCAGAGCCAGGCCAATATATCCAGCATCCTCACCAGCATCACTTACTCACAGTATCGCCAGATCATATTCCCTATACAAATGGACATCTGGACAAAGAACAATAAATACGACATCGTCACGGACTGGCGCTACCTCAAATACCCCTCTCTCACCTACGGCCTGGGCGGCAACAGCCCGCCGGACAGCGGCTACAACATCGACTACGCCTATCTGCGCCTGCACCAGGCCATTATGCAGCGGGTTTCAAAAGACCTGTATCTGGGTCTTGGCTATGACCTGGATTATTTTTGGGACGTAAAAGAAATCGATCCGCCCCCTGGCGAGACCACTGATTTCCAACGGTATGGACTGCATACCACCGAGCTGGCATCCGGTATTTCCCTGCATTTCCTCTACGACAGCCGCCGCAACCAGATCAATCCAGACAACGGCGGCTATGCCAGTATCAGCTACAGACCCAATTTCACGTTTTTAGGCAGCGACGCCAACTGGCAGTCCCTCATCCTGGATCTGCGCAAATATGTCCGCTGGCCCGGCAGCACCCGCAACGTCCTTGCCCTGTGGAGCTACGACTGGTTCACCACGGGAGGCGATCCCCCGTACCTGCTCCTCCCCAGCACCGGCTGGGACGCCTATAGCAACACGGCCAGGGGCTATATCCAGGGACGCTTCAGAGGCAGGAACATGCTGTATCTCGAGTCCGAATACCGGTTCACCGTGCTGTCCGATGGATTGTTGGGCGGAGTCGTCTTCGCCAACGCGGAGTCGGTGTCCGAACAGGGCTCGGGGCGCTTCGAGTACGTAGCGCCCGGCTATGGTCTTGGAATACGCGTCAGCCTGAATAAATTTTCAAGGACCAACCTTTGTGTAGATTATGGATGGGGAACACACGGCTCCGGTGGGTTCTTCGTCAATCTGGGAGAAGTGTTCTAGCTGCCCCCGACGGCAGGCCCCATAAAAAAAAGTAATGTAACGGGGGTCAGTGGCCGTACATTACCTTTAACTGTTGATGCTTTTGCACACACTAAACTAGTCCGCTAATGGAACTTTCAGGGGGTTGATCACAGGAGAATATCGTTACGGCTAATCCTCACCGGGGGCGGGTCGCCGGATTTAACATTATATTGTGACAAAATGCCACAAAAATTGGGCCACAGGCCCAATGTCCGAAGGACAATCTTTTAAATACCGTGAAAAATCTTCACCTATTCGGCCACTGGCCGAATGCCCGAAGGGCCATCCGTTAGCGTCCGTGAAAAGTCTTCAGTTGGCCCGAGGCCAACGTTAGGGTCCGTAGGACCAATTAAAAAGGCAGGTTGAGATCAACCCGCCGGCATAGTGAGATTCACATGAGAAAACAATCTCCTAAAAACACTATGCCGCCCATTAAGTACTATCACTATCAGAAAAATTCTTAATACGTGAATTGGCCTCGGTCCTGTATCGCCACCCGCACCACATTCACTGAATAAGGCAACAACACAGGACTAAAGACATTCCCCTTTGAAAAAGATATAGCTTCTTTACTCGGACTAACACTCATCGGCTCGTCCAAAGAATTGGTCTTATCCAACGGCGCCTTTATCATCTCACTATGGGCCGCACGCGCCGGCAGTTTCTTCACCCCCTCCACCTTGATGGCAGGCGTCACCGGCTTGTCCGTCGTATTCACCAGCTTCAATATCAGCTCCCCTGTCTTATTATCCAGCGTCGCCGACCCATACAACCCATTCTGCCCCTCCAATGGCGCGCCCGCCAGGGACAAAGGCACTACCACCGACCCTTTATTCGTGGAGAAAAGCTTCTGCACATAATAGTCCGGGGTCCCATAGCTCCGCAGATTGTCAAACCATATCAGATCAGGCGTCCACTGCCATCCGTCCACATGGGCAAACAGGGGCGCATAGGATGCCATTTGCACCACATCCGCATTCCGCTCCAGCCCCGTCATATAAGCCGCCTCGGACAAGGCGCACTGCCAGGTATTCTTATTCTGAGGCGATACCACCGCCTTGCTTTGCGCCGCATACTCCCCGGCAAAGATCTTTGGCCCGCTCCTGTCATAATGATCATACCTTCCCGCATTCTGCAGGAACCACTCCGGCTGCCGGTAATAATGCTCATCCAGTATGTCCGCATGCAGCTTCCGCAAGGTGTCGTTGAGGAAATTGAACAGATCCCCGTCAGGATTGGGACCCACACTATTGACCAGCCGAATATCAGGATATTTGTCCTTGATGGCCTTTGTAAATATCGTATACCGCTCCACGTATTGCGGCCCCCATTGCTCATTGCCCACCCCCATCATCTTTAAATGGAAGGACTCCGGATGCCCCATGGCAGCCCTTAACCCGCCCCATTTGCTTGATACCGGTCCGTTGGCAAATTCGATCAGGTCCAGCGCGTCCTGTATATAAGGTCCCAATTCGTCAGTCGGCACCACCTCCGCCGTATTGAACTGACAGGCCATACCACAGTTGAGGATAGGCAGCGGCTCCGCACCGATGTCCTCCGCCAGCTGAAAATATTCAAAAAAACCCAGGCCAAACGACTGGAAATAATCCGGGGTCAGCCGGTGCGCAAACTCCGTATTCCAACGATTGATGATCAGCTTCCGGTCTTCTACCTTTCCCACCGTATTCTTCCATTGATATCGGTTGGATAGATCACGTCCCTCCACGATACATCCCCCGGGGAATCTGATAAAGCCGGGCTTCATATCCGCCAGCAGCTGCACCAGGTCAGCCCGCAGTCCGCCGGGCCGCTCCTTCCAGGTATGATGCGGGAACAACGATACCATATCCATATCGATACTCCCCTGCCCCTCGATCCATATATACAATTGCGCCTTTGCCTCCGTCGCACCGGCTACCATGCTAACGGTATCTTTCTCCCAGCCTTCACTACCCGCCGGCTTCAGCCGAGCCGTAGCGATCTTCTGTCCATCCGCTCCCACCAGCTCCAGCCGCAAGCTGATGCCCGTCCCCTGGTGCATACGGGTCCAGACAGAAAAATGATAGACCTCGTCTTTTTTGATCCCCATTCCACGGAAGCCTTCATTCGACACCCCATAAGCCCCGTCCGTAAAATGCGATATCCGGATATAGCGGGGATTCGCAGGATTCTCCTCCCCGCGGTTCAACACCAAAATACTTCCATCCCCCGCAGCAGCGCTATGCTCCTTCCAGCCCATCAGCGGCGCATTGAACTCGAAGCTCCGGTTTTTCACCAGCTCCGCATACAGCCCTCCATCAGCAGCCATATTGATGTCCTCGAAAAAGATCCCCCACATCGTGGAGGAAATAGCAGCGCCGGGACGATCCACCCGGACAGTAAGATCCTGGGAAAAAGCAGACGCCTGACACAGGCAAAAGGCATAGAGCAGCAGTCGTTTACTCACGATCTTGTACGTCTTTTCAAAGGTGTTCGTGAAACGCAGTTCGGCAGACTCCTTTGAATATCTATTATTATCGTCTGTCAATACTTTGTATTTCATATAGCCGTCAGTTTAGACCCGTTAAAGATAATAAAAATTGTAATTATGACATTTAATTCTCGCGTATCCAATATAAACATTTAAGGGTCAGCCATTAAGGCGAACCCTAAAAAAAGTTTCATTCCCCCGGTTACATTCCGGCCAATGGCTTTTACAAATGATTAAATCGTACCGCATGAACAGTGCAGACCTCGACAAAACCAATGCATTTGAACATTTCATTGACCTGTACTGCCCGGCGATCTATTCTGCTATAGCCAGACTCACCGGATCCACCGATAAAAAACAGATCGAAGATCTGACGATCAACGTTTTTATGGACCTATGGAAGAATAGTCATGAGCTTTTCGATGAGACAAGACCACCGGCCCTCGTGTACAAAATACTTCTGCTACACGTATTCTCGTATTTAAAGAAGGAAGGATATGAAGACCGGATCACGATGTTGCAAAACACCCTGCCCGTCTCTCCTGACCTTTATACACCTATCCTGGAGGCCGACAAAGAGGAGCTCAAAGTAGCCCTTATCCGCCGCCTGATCAGTCTTTTAAAACGCTAGGCCAGTCATCGATCCAGCTCAGCTTCTTCATCCGCAGCTTCGACCGCCCCCGATCTTTCGCATCATACCCGTGAAAGACCAGCCAATCCCCGTCCTCCGCACTAACCACCGCATTATGTCCCACTCCATACCATTCCGGGCCGCCCTCCAGCACCAGACTGCCGCCGCCCTGGGTCATAGGTTTTCCATCCCTGTCCAGATAAGGCCCCTGCACATCCCTGCTGCGACCCACCATCATCTTATACGTGCTCTTTTCTCCCCGGCAGCAATAGTCGAAGCTGACAAATAAATAATACCAGTCCTTTTTCTTAAAAATAAAAGGCGCCTCTATCGCCGCATCGCCCGCGAGGGTGTCCGAAAAAACAGGGTTCTCCGGCCTGGCCGCTATCGTATACCACTGCTCCGGCTCCGCCAGCCCCCTGCGATCCTCGCTCAGCTTCACAAGCTTGATCCCGCTCCAAAAACTCCCAAACGCCAGCCACGCTCCGCCGGCTGTATCGACGACCAGGTTGGGGTCGATGGCGTTCCACCTGTCCCGCCCCGGTATGGACTGGACGATCTTACCCTGATCCTGCCAGTGATAGTCCCTGCCGCCCGGATCCAAAGTCTTGTTGACAGCCAGCCCGATGCAGGACCTGTTTTTACCAAAGGTGGACACGGCATAAAATAGATAATATTCTCCCTTATAATAGCTGATATCAGGGGCCCAGAAATGTCCTTTAAAGCCCGGCACCGCCTCTATGGTCCATGCGGGCGGCTTGTCAAATACAGGTGGCAGGTGGCGCCAGCTCCCGCCGGTGGCTGATGACTTTGATGACCACGCGCTGATGCCCTGTCCCGTGCAGTATAAATACCAGGCGCTATCCCCCGGCACCCGGATCATCACAGGGTCATGTACCGGAATACCCTCGGGCGCAGGCTGCGCCCGGACAACACCTATCATCAGACAGGCCATAACGATCAGACCATATCGGCGCATACAATTATTTTTTCTTTCCCCAGACAGCCATGCCATCTTTGTTGAGCCCGGTAAAGATAATCGTGCCCTTCTTATTCTCCCAATCCCTTCCAGGCTGCACGAACAGCTCATCGGTCCTGCCGCTGCTCCAGCTTAACGTCAGCCACGGCGAAGTGTAGCTCCACTTATTGGAACCGCTCCCGTTAAAGGTCCCGTCAGCCGCCAGGGTCAGCGGCACAGACACCTGGAGGTCCGGGGAGACCTGCTCGCTTGCATAGCCGGGCACAACCCGATATCCAAGATCGATTTGCTCCCAGTCGCCTATCAGAGAGCTCTGTGCCACCGTAGAATCTCCTTCCCAGGCATATCGCTCGGGCGACGCCACAGGCCAGGAGTCTGAAGTCCAAAACAGCTTGCGCACATGCAGGTCCATAAAATATTTGTTCACTCCCGGCCTTCCCTGGTGTGCGATAAAATAATGCCCGCTGCCATCGTCAAAAACACTGCAATGCGCAGTGCCCTGCCATCCCCCATGCCCGCTGAACTGATACGGCGCAATGATCATCGGCGTATGATCGATATTCGTATTCACATCCGTGCCATTGAAATCATAAAAAGGTCCATCCGGCTTGTCGCCCCTGGCCACCCGCACATTGTACTTGGTCTCCAGCCAGTCATAGGCGATAAACAAAAAATATTTCTGAAGAGCAGCATTATAAATGATCTCCGCCCCTTCGATATTCCCGTTGTAATTGCCATTGGTAAAACCCCTGTTGGCAATCCGCCGCCCCACATCGCCAGCCTTCAAAGCGAGCCCCGTTGCAGGGTCCAGCTGCACCACATATATTCCATCATAGGCGGACCCATAATACATCCAGTGCTCGCCCGATGGGGTAATAACTACAGTAGGATCAATGGCGTTCGTCATGGCGGCGCTGCAGGTCGAGCTCACTACCAGCCCCTTCTGCGTCCAGGGCCCCTGCGGATCAGTAGCGGTAGCAAGCCCTATAGTGCTCAGCTTGCAGGTGGAGGAGGACAATGAATAATACAATCGCAGCTCACTCCCGGCCTTGATAATATAAGGCGCCCATATACCTGTGTTCGGCGTTCCACCATTCCCGCTGATATATTGCGCCGCCACACCAGGCACTCCATTGAAGGCCCAGCCCACAAACTGCCATTGCACCAGGTCCTTCGACCGCCGGACCTGTATACCCGCAGGCACAGTAATCCCATAGCCCACATCGGTGCTATAGCAATAATAGTAGTCCCCTATCTTTTTGATCGACGGATCATGCACATTGTACGGCCCCCACTTCGGATAATAGGTAAAGGCCGATACATCCGCATAGGTATCCTCGATAGAATTGATGTCAAAAGCAGCAGGGGGCGGATTGTTCGTGGTCGTATCCGTGCCGCCGCCCGAATGGGTTCCCCCCTTACTACAGCTCACCAGCAATGACAGCGCGGCAGGCCAGAAAAGTTTTCTCATTATGGTAATAGTTTCATTGCGACACTTTCCCCTAAAAAGCATGCGCACCTCAGTACGTAGGATTTTGCTTAAATCCAGGGTTGTTATCAATCTCCGTCTGCGGTATAGGATACAGCTCCCTCCCCGCCTGGTACGAATTGAACTCCGGATCACGCTGCTTCAGCCATGCCAGCTTCGTAGGGTCCTGCAGCCAGCCCCAGCGATTGATGTCGTCAAATCGATGGCCCTCCAGACAGAACTCCAGCAGCCGCTCATGCCCCAGCTGATCCCGCATCTGCGCCTGCGTATAGCCGGCAAACTCCGCCTCCCTGTCCGGCAGATCGACCCTGTCACGCACCTGCTGCACATACTTCGCACACTCGGCCACATTGTTCAGCTCATTCTGACATTCCGCATACATCAAAAGCACATCCGAATACCGCATCAGCCGCTCATTGATCCCCGACTTCCAATCGAACTCATTGGGCTTGTTCCCATCCCCGTTCTCATACTTCCTGCAAAAGATATCATCCAACCAGGCGCTGCCGGCATACACAGCGGCAAAGCTCTGTCCATACAACATCTCTCCCGGCTTGTTATAGAAAATAGTAACATCCAGACGCGGGTCCACATCCCCACCCACAGTCTTCTCCTGCTGGAATTCGGAAAAGACCGAGAAGCTGGGCTGCACATCCTTCCAGCCGAAATTCGGCGCCGCATAGGTAATGGCCCTCGCAGAGGTCTTGGCCCAGGTGGAAGTAGGTATCCCCTGCCATCCCAGATCCGTACCCCCGGCAGTGGTGGAGAACTGCACTTCAAAGATGGACTCCATATTGTTCTCATGCGCCTCGGTAAAATTATCCTTATAGTTCGGCATCAATCCATAAACACCCAGCTGCATCACGGCCTTGAACTGATCCGATGCATCCTGCCACCGTTTGTTAAAAAGATAGGTCTTCCCTAAATAGGCCATGGCAGCGCCCTTCGTCGCGCGCCCTGATTGCCCTTTGTCCGCACCGGCGACAGTATCGTACGTTACGGGCAGCAAAGGAATAGCTTTTTGAAAGTCGCTGATCACCTGCTGCCACCCTTCTGCCTGCGTGGATTGCCTGATATAAAAATCAGCTTTCGTCTTCGCCTCATGAACAGGCAGCGCCACATTCCCAAACATATTCACCAGGTGAAAGAAATACAGCCCTCTTAAAAAATACGCCTGCCCCAGCACCCTATTCTTCAGGTTCTGATCCATATTGACAGGCGGCACATTGTCCAATACCTGGTTGCAGCGCGATACCCCCTCGTAATATTCATCAAAGGCCCATCCATATCCATCGGCAATACCGGTGCCCAGGGCAAATCTCCCTATATTATATATCTGCGACCAGGGACTGTTGCTGCGGACATCATCCCCCCGCACATCCAGCAGACAGGGAGTGAATCGCATATAGCCTCCATCCAGTAACAAAGGACTATAAGCAGCCGTGCCACCCTGAAAAGCATCGTCGGATGTCACCCAAAAAGAAGAGGCCGTCTGGGCATTGGGATTCACCTGGTCCAGCTTCTTCGCGCAGGATGATAAGAACAGTCCACAGATACAAGCAATATTGAAAAGTCTCATAATAAATTAATTTTAAAGTATAGTATTACAATCCCACCTGCACTCCCACCATCACAGTCCTGGGATTGGGGAAAGATCCATAATCGAACCCTCTGCTGAAAAGCCCATCGCTGAAGAAGTCGGGATCGTACCCCCTGTATTTCGTGACGGTCAGCAGGTTCTGCCCGGAAACATATATCCGCAGGCTCCGGATGGCATGCGTCCTGTTCAGCAGGGACACCGGCAAAGTATACCCCAGCTCCGCATATTGCAGCTTCGCATAGCTCCCGCTCTCCACCCATCTGTTGGAAAATCTTCCATTGCCATTCGGATCACCGATGATCGGTCTCGGTATCGCGGACTTGGTATTCGAAGCCGACCAGTAGTTCAGCTCATCCACATGATCATTCCCATATTGTCCCGCCATAAGGGCCTGATAGACTCCGTTAAACACTTTATTGCCCGCACTCCCCTGAATGAACAGGGCCAGGTCGAACCTCTTCCAGCTCACCCCGATATTAAATCCATAATATATCTTAGGTATTACTGAACCAAGATATACTCTATCCGAGTCAGTGATAGCGCCACTGCCATTGATATCTTTGAACTTCACGTCACCGGGAGCAGCACCTACTTGCGTGGCGTGCTTGGAGATGTCGTTCGCATCCTGAAAGATCCCTTCCGAGACAAAGCCGTAGAGATCCCCCAGCGACCTGCCGACCTCGGATTTGCTACCCGCCCCATAAATGGGATTATTCGTCGCGCCCAACGCCAGCACCTTATTCTTTACCGTAAAGACATTGCCCTTGATATTGAGGGTGACATCCTTTATCACCTTATGATAATTCGCGGTAAACTCCAAACCCGTGTTCACCATACTGGCGGCATTTGTCGTCAGGGTTGCCGGGAAAGCGCCCACCGACAGCGGGATGGGAATGGCCGTGATGATCCCTGACGATTTACGGTTATAATATTCGGCGGTAAAGGTCAGCCCTTCCTTGAACAGCCCCAGGTCCACCGCCACATTGCCGGTCTGGGTGGATTCCCAATGCAGGGATGGGTCCGCAACGGATACCACCGTCGAACCTTGCACTAGCTGATTGTTGAATACATAGCTCGCATTGCTGTTGATATACGGCTGGAACAGATAGTTCCCGAAATTCGCATTACCCAACTCACCAAAACCTCCCCTTAGCTTCAGACTGCTGACAGCGGCAGGCAGATGAATAAATTTCTCATTGGCGATGTTCCACGCCGCCGCCACCGATGCATAGTTACCATAGCGATTAACAGGGCCAAATCGGGAAGACCCATCCCGGCGATAGTTGGCCGTCAGCAGATACCGGTCGCCATAATTGTAGTTGACACGACCCAGATAGGATTGGACGGCATCGGCCTCCTTATAGCTCGTCACACCCTTTGCAGCCGGATTTGCTACATAGCCGAATGTCTGGAAGGGAAGGTTCGAAGTATCCTGCGCCGTAGCGGACATATATCCGTTGTGATCTTCCTGGTACGTGAGACCAGCCAGGAAATCCAGCTTATGCTCGCCGAACTTCACCTGATAAGTGAGCAGGTTTTCGATCAGCCCCGTATGCGCATTGCCCTCCTGCTGGAACATATAGTATTGTGTGTTGAGATAATAGAATCCCAGATCGAACTTCGGCTCGAAATGATAATTCTCATAGTCCGTCCTGTCATAAGAAAGATTGAGCTTGAACTTCAGGTTCTTTACGATCTCCACTTCCGCCCAGGTATTGGCCAGGATCCGGTTGCGATTGCTGTAGTCGTTCACCAGGTTATTGATACCAACCACATTCAACGATATGGCCCTGTTCTTCACCGCGTCGCTGCCCCCATACCCACCCAGCCGGCTGGCGTCATAAACAGGCATGGTTGGAATTGCCGTCAGCAGCGACGTTACAGTGCCTCCAAATACCGCATGTCCATTCGTGGCGGCGAAATTCACTTTATGAGATTGCGTATACGCCAGCTTGGCGCCAAAGCTCAGGATTCCCTTCTTCCCCTGCACACCGCTGTTGATCGTATATCTGTTGTATCGTTGTGGTCCCACCTGCGTGGCTGTCTGATCAAAATAACCAAGCGAGAGGTTATACGACATTACCTCATTACCACCGGAGACCCCGACATTATGATCGGTGATCAACCCTGTCTTCAAACCCACCTTCTGCCAGTCCGTATTGATATTGCTGATATACGAGGGGCTGGAAGGATCATTACCAGGAGCTATTGTAAGACCCGCGTTCAGCTCCGCCGCGCTGGTGATCTTCTGATACCCTACCCTGTCCGTGACAGGTATACGCCTGGCGATATTCTGCGCGCCCACATATCCGTTGTAGGTCACTCTCGCCGGACCGTTCTTACCCTTCTTGGTGGTGATGATGACGATGCCCGTAGCCGCCCTGGCCCCATAAAGAGCTGCAGAAGTAGCGTCCTTCAACACCTGTATGCTCTCGATGTCGTCTGTGGAAAAATCAAACGGAGCGTCCACCGGAACGCCGTCGATGACAAACAATGGACTGTTATTGCCGAACGTCGTTACCCCACGTATCTTTATTTGCACATACCCGCCCGGCTCGCCGGACCCATGTACGGTCACACCCGCCGCCTGCCCCTGCAGCAGCTTGGCCACATCATACGTAGCCGTCTTTTTGGCATCCGCCACATTCACCACGCTGATACTGCTGGTGATATCCTGCCTCCGGACAGTACCATACGCCACCACGATGACATCATTCAATTGATTGGTCAGTGCAGTCATCTGTATGTCGAACCAGGTTTTCCCACCGATGGTCAATTCCTGGTCCTGGTATCCGATATAGGACACCACCAGCGTGGACTGCGGTCCGGGAACGTTGAGAGAAAAATCTCCATTCCCATTGGTAGTCGTGCCGATATGCGTTCCCTTTACCACCACCGTGACCCCCTCCAGCGCCGCACCGTTCGAACCCGTCACCCGGCCGGCCACCTTCACAAACGCATAAGGGCTGTTGTCCGGTATCTCGCCAAAGTTCATCACCTGCAACGGTTTCACCTTTTCCTTCCGGGCCAGAATGACATAGTTCTTTACCAGCTCATAGCGAAGGTCCAGCGGTGACAGCAGCTCCGCCAGCACCTTGTACAATTCCATTTCCTTTACATCCAGGTTCACCTTCCGGGAAGATTCTATCAGCTCGGGGCTGTACACGAACTTTACGTCCGTACGCTTTTCCAGCTCCGTAAACACCATCCGGACCTCTTCGTCAGCTACTTTCAAAGTGATCTTCTTCTCAAGTATTTTCTGACCTCTGGAGTCCTTTGCATAAGAGCAAAACACCAGCACCAGCAGCAACAATGGGATGAGTGAGATCTTCATAATGGCAATCGCGATTTGACGTCTCAAATCTTTTTTCATAAATTACAAGCGTTTTGGGTTTTTAAACAAATGCCAACACTAAAAATGGGCTGGTAATGGTCGCAACATTGCCAGCTTTTTTATGCTCAAAGCCTTCGGGCTGATCACTTACAGCCCCTGGCCGTAATGACTATGTCTCCATCGATGACCTCATAGGTCGCATTGATGGCTTTACAGATCACGTTCAATTTTTCATAGAAAGATCCAGCGCTGAGAGATGCAGACAGCGAACAGGTAGCCGCGGCCTCCTCATCATAGAGTATTTGGATGCCATACGCTTGCTGAAGCTCTTTAAATACCCGGGCTATGGGCGTAGCATTGAAGGAAAAGCTGGTGTCACTGGTTTCCTGAATTTGTTTCGGCTCTTCCGTTAACTTTTTATTCAGCCGGTCTTTTTCCCCATCATACACCATCTCCTGGTTCGGCGTAACGACAATGCCCCCCTGCTCATTCCCGCGATTGCCCTTGAAGAAGTCCTCCTTCCGATACACCGATATCTTCCCCGTCGCCACGGTGACAATGGTCTTTTGGCCCGAGGTAAGCTCCTTCACCCGAAAGCTGGTGCCCAGCACTTTGGTGATCACCTGGCTCGTATACACATAGAATGGCCGCGCTGCATCTTTTTTTATGTCGAAAAATGCTTCCCCGGTAAGAAAGACCTCCCGGCTGCTGGAGATATCCTTCGAATAATACAGATGACTGCCCTCCTCCAGACGGACCGTGCTCCCGTCAGGAAGCACCACCACCCGCATGGAATCAGGTTCCCACACCGACCTGTCCTTATGCTCTGCTAAAAAGGTCTTCAGCACATCCTTTCCTCTCCGGCCATGGTATAGCCGGAGGCCCGTAAAAACCGCGGCGCCAAGAAAACAGGCCGCAGCCAGCCAGCGAACTTTCCGGCCCCATGAATACACCCCACGCCCGTCCGCCGGCAGGGATTCGAGCCGTTGCAGTATTTTTTGTACTGCCGTATCTATTTCTTCTTCAGTGAGTTGTTGCCAGTTAGGCTGGAGTGCATAAATGATGGCCTTGGCATGTTGAATAAGCGCTGTCTTTTCAGGATGGCGGCCGGCCCAGCTTTCCCAAAAACCCGCTTCGGGGGAGTTCTTTTGTAACACCCAATTTCGGAACGACCTGGAGAAGACCAGGTCTTCCAGGCTGTTGTACTCGATATTTCCCATATAGCAGCGCCCTTTTACCTAGAATAAAGGGAGCCACGAGAAATATCTACTGTATTTTGAAAAGAAATTTTCTTTTTGGCTTATTTTTCTCAATCGCTTCAACGCATCATGCAGCAGATTATACACCGACTGTCTGTTCAACCCCATGATCTCCGCTATCTCCTCCACATCCGCATCCATATAGTATCGCAGATAGACCACTTCCTGCTGTCTCTTCGACAGCGCCGTTAAAATAGCACGCATCTTCCGGGTCAGTTCTATCAGCTCTTCCTCCTGGATAATGCTCGTCTCGACAGCGGGAACTTCGGAAAAGAAAGTCTCGAAATGAGGTTCATAACGGCTGCTGAAAGGCCGGCTCTTGCCCACCGCCTCCCCCAGCCGCCGACGCAGCGATTTGAGTAGATAATATTTGACAAAAGAGGTTTCACTGATGGTCTGCCGGTTCGTCCACAAAACCAGAAATAGGTCCTGGATACAGTCCTTCACCAGCTCCTCGTCCCGGGTGAATCGGGTTCCATAGTTATAAAGATCCTGATAATGTGTGCGTATCAGCTTGCCGAAGGCATCTGCATTCCCATTCCGGAATTCATTCCAGATGTAAAGATCCTCGTCAAGCAGGTTGATGGAGCTCATGGCAATCGTTAGTCTCGATCACCTAAGATAAGAAATAGTTTAATACTGTCAAATTTACACTTTTTCCGTCCGTATGCGCTTCTTGAAGAACTTCTTCACTACAAAGCTGGTAACCAGCCCTGCCGCCATACGAAAAAGCCCTCCTTTTACCCCGCCGCCTGCGCTGCCCACTACCCGCGAAACAGCCCCTTTCAGCAGGTTCATGGGCTTGAGACTATCCGCAATATCAGCCACCTTTTGCCGCATATGCTGCTGATTCACATAATCCTGGTGTTCCAGGTCGCGTATAGCCTCCCGCAGCTCCTCCAGGTTCCTGATCTTTGACATGGACTTATTTTAAAATTTTTCTGATCAGCAGATTGCTAAAAGGTTCTTTCAACCAGCGGTTCCGGCATATAAAGCAGATGAGCCCGAAAATGAAATAGGCCCCTCCGATAATAAAAAATCCATAAAAGCTCTTCCCCAGCAGGTCGCCTATCAGCAAGGCAAACCCAATGCTGAACAGCAGGACCACAAAGGTAACTATGCCGATCATCCCCAATCCCGAGACCAGCTCGCCGGATACATCCGCCAGACTCTCGATGCCTTTCAGCCTCCATAGCTTGGTCTTCGTTTCCAGAAAGTCGCCTGCATCGGACAGCAGCGAATCTATATCATGTCGTTGTTCTTCTATATCCATCATATTAAACTGCGGTTTTCTGTCTGGAAAAGCTTTCTTTTACTCCATCCACCATCTCATTGACCTTGTCCTTGATGGTTTCTCCCAGCTCGGATATGGATTCGCCGAAATCAGCCCCTTTCTCCTTGATCTTCCTTCTCGTTTCCGACCCTTTGTCCGGAGCCAGCAAGATACCTAATGCGCCGCCTACTGCCGCGCCCACCAGAAATCCCATAATTACTTTTGAAGTGCTCATATGCTTGATTTTTAAAGTTTATAATTCCCTACTACCTTATTGTAAATTCCCTGCCAAATCCCGATCAGCCTGCATAAGGCAGCAACACCCTCTCCGGATACATTTCCTGAGCAATTTTTTCTACACTTTGGGGTAGATTTCTGTGTCCATTCCCGTCAGATAGCCCGGGACACTCGTCAATCGGCCTTCTCACAGATATGGTACTATTCTGGTTACCATTGCTGGTAAAAAAGTCATTATGCAACCTCAAATTGGAATTTCACCCAAGAACCTAAGGAACGTATCCTCACTTCTATCCGGCGTGCTGGCAGACGCCATGGTATTATACACAAAGACCCGCAAGTTCCACTGGAATGTCTCAGGTGAGAGCTTTATGGAATTGCACCTGCTCTTCGAAAAACAATACAACGAGCTGGAAGAAGCCATCGATGAAATTGCAGAGCGCATCAGCAAGCTGGGCAGCAAAACCATCGGCACGATGAAAGAGTTCCTGGATGCCACCCACCTGAAAGAAGCCCCGGGCGAATACCCTTCCAGAAAGGAAATGATAAAAGAGTTGCTGGAGGACCACGAGACCATCATCAAAGAGCTGCGCAAGGCAGTTGAACAATGCCAGGAGGAGTACGAAGACGCCGGCACCGCCGACTTCCTCACGACATTGATGGAAGAACATGAGACCAACGCCTGGAAGCTGAGAAGATATCTTGACTAGCCTTAAACCCTTATTATAAACCTATTATCCCGCCAACATGCAGAACGGCACCATCTTCCAGTTTTTTCACTGGTATTATCCTACGGACGGCAGTCTTTGGAAAAAAGTAAAAAAAGAAGCTCCCAGGCTGGCTGAGCTGGGATTTACGGCCATCTGGCTTCCTCCCGCCTTCAAAGGCACCAATGGCATTTATTCCATTGGCTACGACGTCTATGACATCTATGACCTGGGAGAGTTTGACCAGAAAAATTCCGTAAGGACCAAGTACGGCACCCGGCAGGAATACTGTGACGCCATCAAAGCCATCCATGACGCCGGCATGCAGGTGTATGTGGACATTGTATTGAACCACAAAGCAGGAGCCGACGAGCCGGAGCTCATAAAGGTCCGCAAGGTAGACCCCGAAGACAGAAATAAGTTCATCAGCGATCCTTTCGATATCGAGGCCTATACCAAATTCACCTTTCCGGGCAGAAAGGGAAAGTACTCCGACTTTATATGGGATTACCACTGCTTCTCAGGAGTGGACTTCGACAACAAGACAAAGGAGACGGCGATCTACAGTATCCTCAATGATTATGGAGAGGGCTGGGAAGACGTGGTAGATGAAGAGAAGGGGAATTACGACTATCTCATGTATGACGACATCGAATTCCGCAATCCCTCCGTACGGGACGAGCTCAAGCGTTGGGGAGAATGGTACTGGAAGCAGACTGGCTTCGACGGGGTGCGTCTCGACGCGGTAAAACATATTTCTCCCGCCTTTGAGAACGAATGGCTGGATCACATGCGCAAGATCACGGGAAAGGAATTCTTTGCCGTGGGAGAATACTGGGCTCCGGGGAACCTGCCGCTGCTGTTGAAATACATCGACGCCACGGAAGGCAGGATGTTCCTTTTCGACGCGTCCCTGCACCACAATTTCGAAAACGCTTCCAGGGCGGGGAAAGATTATGACCTCACCACCATCCTCAACGACACGCTGGTAGCCGCCCGGCCCGACCTTTCCGTCACGGTAGTGGAAAACCACGATACCCAGCCTCTTCAATCGCTGGAGGCGCCGGTGGAAAACTGGTTCAAGCCCCTTGCCTACGCCCTGATATTGTTGCGTGAAAAGGGCTATCCCTGTGTATTCTATACGGATATATACAGTTCCACCTACAAAGACAAAGGACATGACGGACAGGAATATGAAATATTTCTCCCGGCCTGTGAAAATATCGATAAATTATTGTTGGCCAGACGGCGCTTCGCTTATGGCCCGCAACGCGACTACTTGGATCATGCCAATTGCATCGGATGGACCCGGGAAGGAGATGGCGACCACCCCGGCTCAGGCTGCGCCGTATTGCTCAGCAACGGGGACGAAGGCTTCAAAACAATGGAAATTGGCAAAGCTCATGCAGGTAAAAAGTATGTGGACTGGCTGGGTAAATATCCTGGCGAGGTTACCATCGACCAGGAGGGACGTGGAGAGTTTCATGTCAGCGCAGGGTCGGCATCGGTGTGGGTTGCTGCAGGCAGTTAGCAAAGGCCATCGGCCAAAATTGGGGGTACAATTATGGCTCCTGTTATAAAAAAATTTCCAGTTGATCTACATATCCGCGTGGGCTATGGGACAGCATTCATATTGTTGCTGGTTTCCTTCCTGTTGACCCTCTATGCCAATTCAGAGCTCCTGAAGCAGTCCCGCCTGGTGGATCGCAGCAATAAGATCATTATCCAAATGGAAGGCATGCTCTCATCCCTCAAGGACGCCGAATCCAGCGTTCGCGGCTATCTGCTCATCGGCGATCCGCGCTTCCTCTACCCTTACGATAACAGCAGGCGCATCACGGACTCCCTGTTCACTGCCTTGCAGAGAGAGACCTTCGGTGACACCGCCATCTGGAACCACCTGGACATGCTCGGGAAATTGATCAATAAGAATTATCAGCTGGCATCCCTTACCATTCGTAATGCAGCACGGCCGCGGGAGCTCAGCGACGACCAGCAGGTGAAAAGCTTTGTCAGGGAGGAGATCATGGGTCATATCCGGGGAATGGTAAAGGGCATGCAGAACGTCGAACAGGTCCGGCTCGGGTCCCGCCTGGACGAAATGACCACCCGTTATCATGTGCTCAACGCCATCATTCTTCTTTCCCTGGTCCTGGCGGTCTCCCTGGCCGCCTATGGATTCTTTACTTATTCGAGGGAGAATAAGGCCCGCCGAATCGCAGATGCAAAAGTATCCGGCTACCAGGAACAGCTTAAACAGCAGATCACCGAGCTGGATAAGGCCAACAAAGCCCTGATACAAATGCGCAGCATCGAAAAATTCGCATCCACCGGCCGCATCGCCCGCACCATTGCCCACGAGGTCCGCAATCCTCTCACCAATATCAACCTGGCCGTCGATCAGCTAAGAGCCGAGATCAACGGCAACACACAGTATGGCGCGATGCTGGACATGATCGGCCGCAACAGCACCCGCATCAACCAGCTGATCACCGATCTGCTGAACTCCACCAAATTCACCGAGCTCGTCTATAAGAAGATCTCTGTCAATCAGCTGCTGGATGAGACCCTCGAACTGGCCAAGGACAGGATCGCGCTTAATAATATCACCGTGATAAAATATTATTCGGACAACATCTGCGACATAGCCGTGGATGTGGAACGTATCAGGATCGCCTTTCTCAACCTCATCGTCAATGCCATCGAAGCCATGGAGCCCGGCAAAGGCATTATCCAGCTGCGGACAGCCACCCGCGACAACAAATGTGTCGTCACCATCACCGACAACGGCCCCGGCATCGACATGGACGCACAATCCCGGATATTCGAACCTTATTTCACTACAAAGGCCAAAGGCACCGGCCTGGGTCTGACCAATACCCAGAACATCATCCTCAATCACAACGGCCATATCAGTATGGATAGCGCCAAAGGGAAAGGCGCCGTTTTCACTATTACTCTTGATTTCGCATAAAAAAAACCGCGTCAGCGGTTTTTTAAATTAATTTACCTGCGTCTTTCACGCCACATCATATACCGCGGCCTCTGCAGAGTCCGGGCTATACAGCTTGTCGATGGCATCGAAGATCATCTTGCGGTTCAGCGGCTTTGCAACAAAAAGATCCACACCTCCGCTATAAGCCTGTTTCCTGTCCGCAGCCCCGTCATGAGCTGTGATCATCACGATCTTCACATCCGGGTAGTTCTTTTTTACATAGGGAATGAAATCCAACCCAAATCCATCCGGTAAATGATTATCCAGAAACAGAAGGGCTGGAGCCTCCGACTGCAATGCAGTTACGGCTTCGGATAAGCAATTCACAAAGGCGGTACGGAAGCTCCGTTGCTTTAACATCCCGCTGAGCAAATAACAGATATCCAGTTCATCGTCAACAATTAAAACCTTGGAATTGTCAGTCATAGCATTACCTTATCCTCGTATCTCTTCAATATTGATCCCCCTCTCGACGACCTACGAGTCTGCCGTCTATTGTCATTTATTATTACAATTTTACTGCCATACAAAGTACCAACATCAATTCAAAGAGGGAAACTGCCCAGTCCCGCCTATGCAAAGGCCATTACCGGGAAAAATATGTTCCCATTACGGTCTCCGATTCCCCAGAGTGTGGAAAATTTTCCACATTTCGTTCCCCGTTTCACCTTTAATCAGGCCTTAATCCGCTCCATTAGCACTTGTTTAACGGTGTCTTTAAATTTGGCTTGATGTTTCGGTATAGTGTGTGTATTACTACAAATACCCGTCCCTTTTTGCACTTTTTCCAGTAACTTTAAAAAGAAATTTTCACTATATGAAGCGAATTCTGATCATTGATGACGATATGGATATGTGTAATTTACTAGGCCGCTTTCTGGGGAAAAAAGGTTTCGAGACAGAGGCCGCGCACAACGGTAACAAGGGCATCGCAAAATTCAAGGAATCAAAGTTCGACATAGTGTTATGTGATTTCAGACTGGGGGATAAGGAAGGAAGAGAAGTATTGAAAGAGATCAAGCAGATTGACCCGCAGGCTATCGTTATTATCATCACAGGCTACTCTGATATCAAGACGGCAGTAGACGTGATCAAAGCCGGTGCATTCGACTATATCACCAAGCCGCTGATCCCCGAAGAAGTGCTCAATGTCATCGGCAGAGCCCTTCAGCAGCAGTCCGAAACGGGCATGACAGAGACTGCCAGACCTCCTGCAACAGCGCAGACTGCCACCATCAAAAAAAGAATTCCCGCAGATGATGAATTCCTGGTAGGTCAGTCCCCCGCCACTAAAGAGCTCTATCGCCAGATCGAGCTGGTAGCGCCCACGAATTACAGTATCATCCTATATGGTGAAAGCGGCACCGGCAAAGAGGTGATCGCCCGAACCGTCCATCAATACAGCGCGCGCAAAGACAAGCCTTTTGTAGCTATGGACTGCGGTACGCTCTCCAAGGAACTGGCAGGCAGCGAGCTGTTTGGTCATGTGAAAGGCGCATTCACCGGCGCATTGGCGGATAAGGAAGGGCATTTCGAGCTGGCCAATGGCGGTACCCTCTTCCTTGATGAAGTCGGCAACCTCTCCTACGAGATCCAGGCCGCCCTGCTCCGTGTCATTCAGGAAAGGAAATTCAAACGCGTAGGCGGCGTAAAAGAAATGGATGTGGACGTACGGATCATCGTAGCCTCTAATGAAAATCTTCAGGAGTCCTATCGGAAGGGCAAATTCAGGGAAGACCTTTTCCATCGCTTCAACGAATTCTCCATCGTGCTGCCCGCCCTCCGCTACAGAAGGGAAGACATTCCCCTGTTCGCCGAATTCTTTTTGGCCAAGGCGAACAAAGAGCTGAATAAAGACGATGTGGAAGGGTTCGATCCGGAAGTAACGCAGATATTCATGAATTATTCCTGGCCCGGCAACCTGCGGGAATTCCGCAATGTTGTTCGCCGCGCAGCGCTGCTGACCTCCGGCGGCCTTGTCTGCACCAAGGTCCTGCCTCCAGAAATTGTGGACAGCAACAGCTTCACAGCCGCCGTCCATGAGCCCCACGTCCCCGTCCAGCATCATCCCGTGGCGCATAAGGAGACGGACTTGAAGAACGCAGCCGCACAGGCTGAATACGACACGATCATGAACGTGCTCAAACAGGTGAACTATAACAAATCAAGGGCGGCTGAAATATTGAAGATTGATAGAAAGACGCTCTACAATAAAATAAAAAGCTATCAGCCCTGATCAATACACGATCATCTTTTCCTCGTTCACCGTATGGGCGCTGAAATAACCCAGCGCTCCTCCCGTAAGATTTGTATTGGGATTGGCCGGACTGGCTGATTGAAAACCTCCGTTGTTGCCGACGATCTGCGCCAGGCTAAAGAAGTAATCGTAGACCCCTTTGTCTATACAATACATCTTCAGCTGCAGTGTATCGCCCTTTTGCAGATAAGAGCTGTCATTGTACAACGCCTGTTCGATATAGCGCGCATCCGACAGCCTGTCCTCGAATACAAAGATATTGGGTACCTGCCTTCCATTGAGATACTCGATAAATTGATAATTGTTTCCCAACCCCGGCGGGTCCTCGAAATTCACCACCGCATTGATCTCTTTTTTACCGTCGAAATTGGTATTGATCGCAAAGGTGACGGAATCCAGATGTACTACCGCCGGCATGGTCGAGCTGGCCGTGTATAGCTGACTGTCCGCATTTACCGTCAGCTGGTAGGTATGCCTGATCACTCCCGTAAATTTGCAGGTATACACTCCGGGAGAGGTCTCCACGAAAGGATAAAGGATACCGTTATTGCTGTCCGTTACCTGAACCACAGCGCCTGTTACAGGAGGGAAATTGTTGCCGTTCGAATAAGGCACGCTCCGGGTGATCTTCACCTGATAGGTGCCGGGCAGATCGGTGATCTCACCCTCGATGACCACCCTCGACGTGGCATCATGAAGGTCCACCTGTATCACCTTCTTACAGGCCAGCCCAGCCGTTATCGCCAGCAAGGCCAGCAGACAGATTGTATATCTTCTTTTCAACATCATGCAAACAGCTCATTCAGGGCGGGATCCCTGTAATCTTCTATAAAATGGACAATATTGGGATAATCCCTGAACTCCCTCCGCTCATGCATAGTCGTCAATACCACACACCGCATACCGGCATTATAGGCGGCCTCCACACCCTTTGGCGCATCTTCGAAAACAAGACAGGCCGGAGGAGCCACATCCAGCAGGCTCGCTGCTTTTAAAAAGGTTTCGGGATGCGGCTTGCTGATCGTCACATTATCCGCACTGACAATAGCCTTGAAATAATGCCGGATGGAAAGATTGTCCAGGATATAGTCGATGTTGAAGGTGATGGCGGCCGATCCTATGGCCATCCTGATATGGTGCTCATCCGCCCGCCGCAGGAATTCGGACAGTCCCGCGATCAGCTGCAAATGAGGACGAAAAGACTCTTGGTAGCTTTTTTCCTTCACCAGGGATATCTCTGCCACCTGCTCCTCGCTGAAATGCCCCTTCCCGAATATCCGGTCCAGCAGCTCCCCGTTCTTCCCATACATATGGCTCTTTACCTCTTCCCGACTCAACGTCGCACCCAGATCACCGTTCAAAATATTGTACCACGCCGTAAGATGGTATTCCATGTCATTGATCATCGTTCCATTAAGGTCGAATATGAAGGCTCGTGATTGTTCCGCCCTCAGTGCTCCTGTCTGATTCATCCGGTAAAGATACAAACACCCAACTATTCCGTATTTTGCGGGTATGAAAAAATATAGGTGGGGGATCATCGGTCCCGGAAAGATTGCCAAAAAATTCGCTATGGCCCTGCCCCTCGCAGGCAACGCACAGCTCGCAGCCATAGCATCCCGTGACGGCCGCCGCGCAGAGGAATTCGCCCGGGAATACAAGGCCCACCGGTACTACGACAGCTACGAGGCGCTGGCAAAGGACCCCGACATCGACGCAATATACATCGCTACCCCACATGCCTTCCATTGTGATCAGGCCATACTTTGCCTTAACCACGGCAAACCTGTTCTTTGCGAAAAACCCATGGCCCTCTCCCATGACCAGGTACAGAAAATGGTCCAGGCGGCAAAGCACAACCATACATTTCTGATGGAAGCCATGTGGACCCGCTTCCTTCCCCATATGGAAAAAATACTGGAATTGATCCGCGACGGACAGCTGGGCGACCTGCAATATGTCCGTGCCGATTTTGGCTTTGCGGGCCCCTATCACCCCGACAACAGACTGTTCAATCTCAGCCTGGGCGGAGGCTCGCTGCTGGACATCGGCATCTATCCCCTCTTCCTTTGCTTGCTGTTATTGGGCCAGCCCGAGGTTGTCCTGGCCACGGGACAGCTGGCTGTATCAGGGGCCGATATGAGCTGTCATGCGCTCCTGCAGTACCCCACAGGCGCCACGGCCGTCATCAGCTCGACCTTTGCCTGCCAGACCTCTATCACCGCAGAGATCGCCGGCACGGGCGGTATCATACAGATACCCGCCGCATGGTATAAGAACGATCAGTTCACCCTGCGCCGTCCCGCTCCCGCCGGCAGCCCGGCGTCCACCGTCGCGGAACCCGAAACCTTCCAGCTCGAGCCCATGGTCAATGGATTCGAATACGAAATAAGGGAATTGATGGCATGCGTGGATAAAGGGCTGATCGAAAGCCCCCGCATGTCCCATAGTTTTAGCCTCCTGCTCAGCAGGACCATGGACGAGATCCGCCGCCAGCTGGGTGTAGTTTATCCGGCCTAAGTCTTCCTATCCCCACCTGCCCGGTGGTGGCTTAGGTCTTTTTGATGTCTATGTTGTAAGTAAATTTATCGGCCCTGTAATACCCGATGTTATACTCGATGGGCCTGTCCCCGGGGTCATAAACGAACCGCTCCCGTATAAGTATAGGGTCATTGCCGGATATCTTCAATTTTTTAGCCATCGGCCCGGCCAGCGCCGCGCTGATATTTTCATTGCTACGCACTACCAGCACCCCGAACTTCTCCTCCAGCATCGTGTACAGCGGCTTGGAAAAATTATCCTCCGGCATGACCCCGATCCGGGGATGAAAAAAGCTCTCGAAGTATACGATAGGATCACCGCCGCTGCCCTTTAGCTTGGCCAGCTTCATAACAGGCTTGTTCTCCCTGATGTTGAAAAATCGGACGATCTTTGACTCCGCCTTCACAAACTCCGCCTTCACCGAGATATTCTCTACCTGTATCCCCCGTTCCCTCATCTCCTGCGTAAAAGAATACCAGTGATCCAGGCCGGTGGACAAAGGCTTCTTCTCGGCCACGGTCGTTCCTACCCCCTTCTTACGCAGCAGCAGCCCCTCATATTCCAGCTTGTTGGTGGCCTGCCGGATAGTATTCCTCGATACTCCCAGCCGGTTGGCCAGCTCGACCTCCTTTGGCAGAAAAGCCCCGTTCCTGAATTCCGGCGAAGCGATCAGCCTGCGCATCAGCTCCTCCACCTGTACGTGAAGAGGAACCTTCTTATCATGATCAATTTGAAGCTCCATCAATTGTATGTTGAATGTTCAAACATACTAAATTTATAATGAATTCCTTAACGTTAAATAAAAAGGAACTTCCTGTCGCTTGCATTCATTGCCCAGGACCAGCCTGGCCGCCATCGTCCCCATCTCCTGAAAATCAGTAGATATGGTCGTGATCCCGTTCAAAATGATCTTCTTCAGGGGCGTCTCATTATAGGATATCAGCCCCACCTGACGGCCCAGTTCCAGCTTGAGAGAGACGATCCTTTCCACCAGCACCACCAGATCCTCCTCCATTAAATTAATATAAACTTCCCCCTCGCCAATGGGCTCCTGGGCGATATTGTCCACTACCTTGAATGTAAAAGCATACTCCTGGCAGAACCTCCTGCAGCCGTCCAGGATGTCCACAGGATGATAGGTATAGGTGGGAAATATGACCTTTATCGTATGGTATTTGCCCAGATGCTCCCGCGCCTTTTCAAGTGCCCCATAAATATCCGCTTCAAAATTCTCATACACGGCACAGTACTCCCCTTCTATGCCCGGTATTATCTTATCCAGCAATATCAGCTTTTCACGGGGGATGGTATTGATGATCTCAGGCGCACGCTCCTCCCCCTGCCGGTAATGAGGGATGATGACAAAATGAGAATAATCCTCGTCTTTTTTCTCTACCAACAGCTTCTTGAAAAGCCCGAAGTCGTTGTTATAGATATAGAAATCCACCGCCGCATATTCCCCCAGCGCAGACATGAATGCATCGTAGATGATCTTCTTATGGGCGCTCAGCTTATTGAAGAGCAGGAAAACCTTTAACGTTTGCTTGAAATCGGCATTTTGTATAAAATACCCCTTCCCCGGCACAGACCCCAGCACTCCCATCTTTTTAAGATACTTATATCCCTTCTCCGCTGTATCCCTCGATATCTCCAGCTCGAAGCTCAGCTCGTTGATAGAAGGCATCAGATCGTTTTTCCGGATCTTCCCCAACTCTATCGCCTTTAGTATCGAATTGGTCAGCTGCAGGTACTTCGGCGTCGCCGAAAACTCATCCACGCGGATCCAATCGAATATATTGGTATGCTTCATGATGAGCTAATGTTTTTTCAATGGCATCATGGCTCTCGCAAGCTCGGGTCATGATGAAAATATGCTCAATAAAACCCCGCATCCGATAGCTCCTCGTCGATCAGGAACACCGTCATGCTGCAGGGACCATGCGCACCCAGCACAAGGGACTGCTCGATATCCGCCGTCTTGGATGGCCCCGCTATAAAGGTACCGAATCCATAAGCAGCCTGCCCTATCCGCTGATACGCAGCGTGCATATGGGGTACAATATCCTTTTTGTGGATCACCAGGGCCAGATGCTGGGCTATAAATGGCAACGCCCGCTCGATCATCCTGTCCTCCGTGATCCAGCAGGCCCCGTTCTCCGCCACGCCAAAATGAGCCTCCAGTATAGCAAGGTCGACATTCTCCAGCGTATGGGGGTCTTCGTAACCCTCCTTTACCTCCGCCATACCGGCCAGCTCCTTACATCCTGATACGATGCGATGCTGCTGTGTATACTCTTCTTTGATAATGGTCGCTATCCTTTCCCAGCCCGACACGATATAGGCGCGTCCGCCGATGGCTTCCAGCACATCGACAAATTGTTTGGACAGATCCACGGACCCGCCCGTCAGATCTGTCATCCCCCCCGGCGACGTCACGGACGGCAAACTTTTCCCTTCGGGTTGATTCCCCCGTACAGTCCCCAATATCTTATCCCTGCTGCTCATATTATTTTCTGTTTCGTTTATACCACTCGCCAAAGGATTCCTTCGGCGCCGTCGGGGTTTCCCGTTGCTTATACCAGGGGTTCAGTCCATTATTGACGGTAAAAGGCGCCCGGTGCATAAACCACCTGCCCGCCCGCCCGGCCGTATGATAGGCGGATGGATGGGACAATACCCAGTTCATCGTCTTCATCGCCAGTGTTTTCGAGGCGGGCGCATTGCCATCCTGCACGATGACCTGTCTCCACTTATACAGCTGCTCGTGGATGTCGATCTTCACCGGACAGACATTGGAACAGGACCCGCACAAAGTAGACGCAAAAGGCAGATCCGAATACTTCTTCATATCCAGGTTGGGCGACAGTATCGATCCGATGGGACCCGCCACAGCCGTATGATAGCTATGCCCGCCGCTCCGCCGGTACACAGGACAGGTATTGAAACAGGCCGCGCAACGGATACATTTCAGCGAATTCCGGAAATCCTTACGCCCCAGATGGACGCTCCTTCCATTATCCACCAGCACTATATGCATTTCCTGACCGGGCCGGGGCTGTTTAAAATGACTGGAATACGTGGTAATAGGCTGCCCCGTAGCGCTTCTCGTCAACAGCCGGAGAAATACGCCCAGATGCTGCCGCAGAGGTATCAGCTTCTCGATCCCCATACAGGCTATATGCACATCCGCCAGATGGGCGCCCATATCCGCATTCCCCTCATTGGTACACACGACAAACTCGCCTGTCTCCGCCACGGCAAAATTGACGCCCGTGAGCGCCACCCGCCGCGTGATGAATTTCTCCCGGAGATGCAATCGGGCCGCGTGCGTAAGGAATTGAGGATCGGCATTGCCCGCGGGAGTACCCAGGTGCTCGTGAAAGATCTCCCCGATCTCCTCCTTCTTCTTATGGATGCAGGGCAGCACGATATGACTGGGAGGCTCACCCGCCAGCTGCACGACACGCTCCCCCAGATCCGTATCCACTACCTCGATGCCCTGCTCCGCTAAAAATTCATTCAAATGACATTCTTCCGTCAGCATCGACTTGCTCTTCACCATCCTGTCCACCCCATGCTTTTTCAGCAGTCCATATACAATATCATTGTGCTCTTTTGCATCTGCCGCCCAATGCACCACCACCCCATTCCGGGTGGCCTGATCCTCGAATTGCATCAGATACTCGCTGAGATGAGAAAGCACATTCTCCTTTATGGCCGAAGCCGTGTCCCGCAGCCATTCCCATTCAGGTACCTTGCTGGCAGCCTTGTCCCGCTTCTCCCGTATAAACCACAAGGTCTTGTCATGCCAGTTCACCCTTGGCTCATCCTTATTGAATTCAGTCGCTAAATGCGCGTGATCTTGTGCCATCAGTTTACTCCTTATTATCCAGTATTTCTGCAATATGTATTACTTGCACCAAACTCTTTTGCCGGCGCAATATGCCCTCCAAATGCATGAGACAGCTCATGTCCGCGCCCGTAATATACTCCGCCCCATGCTGCAGATGATCAGCCACCCTGTCCTTACCCATCTTCACCGACACGGCCTCTTCCGCCACACAGAACGTCCCCCCGAATCCACAGCACTCATCCTTCCGCTCCAGATCGATCAGCTGAATACCCTTTACCATCTTCAAAAGCTTCTCCGGCTTGGAAAAGGGAGGAGCCATCAGCTCCGTCATCTGCGACAGCTTCAGCCCCCGCTGACCATGACAGCTTTGATGCACCCCTACTCTATGGGGAAAGCTGGCATCTATATTCTCGACCTTCAGCACATCCGTCAGGAACTCCACCAGCTCATAGATCTTCTTAGGAATGGTATCATCCCCATGTAAGTGGTCTTTTATATGTAATGTACAGCTCCCGGAAGGACATACGATATAATCGAACCCGCTGAAATTCTTTATGAACAGGTCATTGCAGCCCTGCGTAAGATGCTCGAAACCCGAATTGGCCATGGGCTGACCGCAACAGGTCTGATTGGGAGGATAAACTACCTCGCATCCATATTTTTCCAATAAGTGAAGGGTGGCGATAGCTACCTGCGGATAGAATTGATCGACATAGCAGGGAATAAATAATCCGACTCTCATACGAGTGGTAAATCTACTTATAAAATTTCAAATCGATGATATCTCCCGGCATTTGTCTCGTGTTCCAGTGGGAATGAATGGCCAGAGCGGCTCCGATGGCCGTGGCCTGAGGTATGCTGGCAGCAAAAACTTCGATATGCGGGAAGGCGGCGGCCAGCAGATGCATATACACCTGGTTGCGCGCAAACCCGCCATCCACAAAGATTCTTTTGACATTTGTCCCTTGTAATACTAATTCCGTAGAAGCGGCCTGCTGCGACATGATGCCTACGATCAATCGGTGATACGCCTCCTCAAAATTCTTGTCCTCTTTCGCCTCTTGTCTGCGTACCAATGACACAATGTCCGGATCATAGGCAACCGTGCTGGCATACTGCGGATCTATATGAAATTGAGCCGCCAGCTTCTTTACCCCCTGCTCATGCTCATATCCCGCAAAAAGGCGGGATGCCTTTACAGGCCTCCCCTGGTAGCTGATATAGCAAAGACAGTCCTTCTGCAGCTCCGCCACGGTCAAAGGCACATGGTTGAAGGGATTCATGCTGATACACCAGGTACCGGTGGAAATGAGCACAAAAGGCTCCTGGAAGCTTTCCAGGTAAGGGATCATGGCAGCCGAGCTGTCGTGCAGCCCGATACCGGATACCATCGACGCCGTCGCAGGTGAGCCCTTCCGTGCAGCGCTTGCCAGTGGCACCACCTCTTCCGCTCCCCTTATAGGCGCCAGCTTGTCGATAATACCCTCCCGGTATACCCATTCATGATAATGGTCCTGGGAGAAATTCCAGAGATTGGTATGACACCCGATGCTGGTAATATCCGAATATTTCTGTCCCGTGAGCAGAAAGCTCAGGTATTGGGGCAGATGCAGGCTGTATTGTATCTGCTCGTATAGTTCGGGGCTTTCTTCCTTGATCCGGTACAGCTGCATCCCTGAATTCAGGCTTCCCAGCACGGGACTGGCGGTGAGCATGCTAAAGGTCACTTCTCCGCCGTAGCTGTCGTAGAATCGTTTTTTCAGCCCGTCCGGATAGGGCTTGAGGTAGTTGTAGAGAGGGGTTACCGGCTTCCCGTTCCTGCCGATGTGCACAAAGCTGGCCCCATAGGCCGAGAAGTTCACCGCCTTGATGGTAAAGTCCCGTAGGGTCTGCACATGGGCATAGATCCGATGGACCCAATTGCTGAGCTTTTCCACATCCTCACAGGGATATCCTTCTTCATCGGTGGTCTCAGGAAGGGACTGGGACTGCTCCCAGACTATCTTGTATTGTTCATCCAGTAAGAAGACCTTTTTATTGGTCTTTCCGACGTCGAACAGGACAATCACGGATTGGGCAGACATAGCAGATTGTTTAAAGCCCCGTGGCCACTGTTTTGGCGCCACGTTCTTTGATCAGATGTTCCCGGACCTTTTCGCTGCGGTACAAAGCCAGCGGGTCCAATGCTCCACCGGCACGAAGACGCGCTTCGGCTACCAGCGGTCGCAGGTCCGTGCGGAAGCTGTTTTGCAACACTTCCTGGGCAGCCACCGTGTCATTGGATTGCTGTGCATCCGTCAGCTTCTTCCGGTCGACGATCAATGCCTGCGCATAGGTCAGCATGATCGCTTCCACCGACTGCAGCAGGTCTTCCAGCGGGTCCTTTACGTTATGGCTGGCGTCGATCATCCACCCCAGGTCCTTCGTATGGTCCATTCCCCGGGCATCCATTCCTTCCACCAGCTCGTTGAAGATGAGAAAAAGCTGGTAGGGCTTGATGCTGCCCACGGTAAGGTCGTCATCCCCATATTTGGAGTCGTTGAAATGAAATCCTCCCAGCTTCCCTTCCATCAGCAGCAGGGCCACGATCTGTTCGATATTTGCATTGGGTAGATGATGTCCCAGGTCTACCAGCGTATACGCCTTGGGGCCCAGCTTGGATGCATAGAGCAGGGATTGTCCCCAGTCTCCTACCGTAGTGGAATAGAAATTGGGTTCAAAAGCCTTGTACTCCACAAACATCTTCCAGTCCGCGGGCAGGGCGGCATAGATCTCCTGCAATCCTTCCAGCGTGTTTTGGAAAGCCTTGCGGAAATTCAGCTGCCCCGGAAAGCAGGACCCGTCCGAGAGCCAGACGGTCAAAGAATTGGAGCCCAGCTCGATCCCGTGTTTGATCACTTCGATGTTATGGTCGACGGCCTGCTTACGGACTTCCTTACGTACATGCTGCAGCGATCCGAACTTATAGCTATGCTTTTGTCCCGGCTGATCCTGGAAGGTATTCGAGTTCATGGCGTCAAACCGAAGATCATGTTGCGCGGCCAGGGCCTTGATGGCGGCGGCATCCTTGGGGATATCCCAGGGTATATGCAGCGATATGGCGCCGCTGCTGCGGTTCAGGGCATGCAGCAATCCGATGTCTTCCATTTTCTCTTCCAGGCTGCGGGGCTCTCCTCCACCGGAAAACCTTCCAAATCGGGTGCCTCCCGTTCCCAGCGCCCAGCTGGGAATGGCTATCTGAAAATCGATCAGCTTCTGTAATATCTTTTCCGCATCCCTGATGCCTCCTGTAATAAATTCGAATTTCCGCTGGTGCTCTTTCTGCAGGGACTGGTTATGCTCGCTTATTTTATATTTTTCTATTTGCATATGGTCACAATTTATTCCATGTAAAATACTTCTTTTAAAGGTGTCGTCACCGGTGACGTATCCGGATGCACCTCCATGATGTCCTTCATATGATCCCACCATTTCCACATAATGTCCTGTGTCTTCAGCTGGTCCAATGCGGCTGGATCATCCACCTGCAGGTACGCGAATAGCAGCAATGTCTCCTCATCCAGGAATATCGAGTACTCCCTGACCCCTGCCGACTTCAGCAGGGCCGCCAGCTCGGGCCAGAGGGCTGTATGACGTCTTTTATACTCGGCCTCATAGCCCGGAAAGAGCTTCATCTTAAATGCTACTCTCATCGTACGAACGCCATGGCGACGCCTCCGTCTACATTCAGCACATTTCCTGTTGACTTATTAAGAAGCCCGCCGGTCAGCACAAAGCAGGCGTTGGCAATATCTTCCGGCAAAATGATCTCGTTGAGCAGTGTTCTTTTGGCATAATAGGCCGGCAGCTCTTCTACCTTGACGCCATAAGCCTTGGCGCGTCCTTCGGCCCAGGCGCCCGCCCATATCTTACTATCCGAGATGACGGCGTCCGGGTTCACGGTATTGACCCGGATCTTGTCCGCGCCAAGCTCCGCTGCGTTCAGCCGGCTGAGGTGCAGCTGCGCAGCCTTCGCAGAACCATAACCCGCATTGTTCGGTCCCGATACCAATGCATTCTTGCTTACGATATTGATGACATCCCCTCCGATGGCCTGCTTTCGCATGATCGCCACTCCGGCCTGCGTCACCAGGAACTGACCCTTTACCAGCACATCATACAGCAGGTCCCAGTCTTTTTCGGTATGCTCTTCCAGCGGCTTGGAGATGGATAATCCTGCACAGTTTACGACTATGTCCACACCTCCGAATGCAAGAGCCGCCGTCTTATACGTCTGATGGATAGTGCTGGCGTCTGTCACATCCAGCTGTTCGGCCGCAAAGACATCCCGGCCATATTGCTTCTGAAATTCCTGTTTGGCTGAATCCAGCCGCTGTGCGTCATTGTCATTGATCACTACACAGGCGCCTTCATCTGCGAACTTTTTGGCGATGGCCTTTCCGATGCCACCCGCGCTGCCCGTCACCAGGGCGATCCTTCCTGATAAGGCTTTGGGTTTTGGCATACGCTGCAGCTTGGCTTCTTCCAGCAGCCAGTATTCGATATTGAACGCCTCCTGCCGTGGCAGCGAAGTATAGGAAGACACCGCTTCGGCGCCTTTCATTACATTGATGGCATTGATATAGAATTCCGCTGCCACCCGGGCTGTCTGCTTATCCTTGGAAAAAGTGAACATCCCGATGCCCGGATACAAAATAACCACGGGATTGGGATCACGCATGGCCGGGCTGTTGGGATGCTTGCAGGTCTCATAATATTGGGCATACATCTTCCGGTACTCCTCGAACTGCGGCGTCAGCTTCTCCTTGATCTTCTTTACATCCGAAAGATCTTCCGTGATGCCGAGGTCCAGCACCAGGGGGCTGATCTTGGTACGGAGGAAGTGGTCGGGGCAGCTTGTCCCCATGGGAGCCAGCCGCGCCATGTCATTGGAATCGATAAATTCCAGCACCCGGTCGTCATCCGTAAAATGTCCCACCATTTTGATATGGGAAGAGCAGAACCCTCTCAGTACGGGAGCCAGCTCCGCCGCTCTGGTAAGACGCTCGTCCCTGGGAGCAGACTTGATCTTAGCCCCGCCGAATACAGGTCGCTGTTTCCCCATGTGATCTTCTAAATATTGAGCGCAGGTCTCGATCACTTCCAGGGTATTGATATAGCTCTCGAAGGCCGTATTACCCCAGGTAAAGAGTCCATGTGAGCCCAGCATGATGCCTCGTATGCCGGGGTTTTCATCCAGGCATTTCTTCAGCTTCAGTCCCAGGTCGAATCCGGGACGCTGCCATTCCACCCACCCGATCTTTCCACCAAACAGCTCCTGGGTGATCTTTTTGCCATCCTTGGCCGCAGCAATGGCGATAGCCGCATCGGGATGCAGGTGATCGATATGCGCAAATGGGAGGAACCCATGAAGAGGAGTGTCTATCGAAGGAGCTTTCGAGCTGAGGTCATAGATGCAATGATTGAACAATTCCACCATTTCATCCTCGAATTCCAGCCCGCGATATACATTCTTCAGGCTCAGCAGACGGTCGACATACAGGGCAGCCAGTCCACTGCGCTTCAGTGTCCCCAAATCGCCGCCGGAACCCTTCACCCACATCACTTCCGTCGCCTTGCCCGTCAACGGGTCCTTGGCCATCGCCTTACAGGATGTATTCCCTCCCCCATAGTTCGTCAGACGAAGATCAGCCCCCAGCAGGTTGCTGCGGTATATCAACAACGCCACTTCATCTCCGGCAAGGGCAGCCGCCGCTTTCTCATCCCATAAGTAACTCACATGCTTGAATTGCTTTGCTGTAACAGACATACTTCTTTGTAGTTTATTTTAATGAATTCCCATACCCTACCAGCATCACCGAAAGGAGTATGGCAATGATCCCAAATGTTATGGTGAAGCGCGTCTTCTGGCTCACGCCCTTCCATTCTTTTAAGGCTATCCCCCAGAGGTTGGCCACTAGTATGATAAATGCCATGTGCAATATCCAGGAGCTGGCTCCATTGCCCAGCCTGCTCTCTCCCATCCCGTAGAAGAAGAACTGCAGGAACCATATCGTACCCGCCAGCGCCGAGAAGAAATAGTTGTTGGCAAGGGGCGCTTTCCTGTTCGTGTAGTCCCCGAAGGTCCTGTTCTTCGCATTCAGGATCATACACCAGACAAAGTTCGTAGTAAGACCACCCCATAGCAGCACGATATAGGTCACATTGTTCTGATACAGGAATTTCGTCGTTGCCCCCGGATGCGCCGTGTGCCATAAATTATTGGCCATCTCCGCCATGGGACCTCCCGCCTCGATGCCGTAGTTGAAGCATGCGCTGAGTATCCCCGATATCGTACAGACGACGAGCCCCTTTACAAGATTGAACTCTTTGATGCTCTCTTTCTTCTTTTCTTCCGGCAGCTCCCTCTCCTTCAATACCCCCGCCCTTCCACAGACATAGATTCCCACCAGACAAAGGATCACCCCTCCCAGCACGATACGTCCCCATGGAGTAGTCAGCAGCTCCGTAAAAGTGGTCTTGCCCGGCTCGGGTCTGAAATTGTAATAAATAGAAGGAACCAGCGCTCCGAAGGCCGAGGTAAAGCCCAATAACACCGAGTTGCCCAACGACATACCCAGGTAGCGCATTCCCAGCCCATACATCAGTCCCCCTATGCCCCATAATATCCCCCAGAAAAATGTCCATCCCAGTGTGCCGCCCGGTGTCGCGGAGATGATCTCCCAAAAATGAGGCACCGTCAGCCATGCCGCCAGTGGCGGAACGATCAGCCATGAGAACAGTCCTCCGACGATCCAATAGCTCTCCCACGCCCAATCTCTGACCTTCTTGTACGGAATATAAAAACTACCGGACGCGAACCCTCCGATAAAGTGAAAAATGATACCAAAGATTACTTGCATAAGGCGAACAATTTTTTTTCAGTATGGGGCAATATATTATATCCTTCCGGCGCCTCTTTTCACGTTCTGCGATTTTGTAAAAGTAAAACGGAATCATCGTCGAGCCGTCATGCACTGTCATGAAACTCCCCATGCCGCTCAAAAAAGCTTTGGAAATTTATTACTAAAAATATTAGTAATTTTATTCTACAAACCTGCCACTACGAATAAGCAATATATCCGGCTCATCTTAGGGGAAATATTATCGGAGAGAATTGCAGCAGAAAAATAGGGAGCTAAGGTACTGGTCCAAATCTCCCAGGACCTTCAAAAACAGCTACCGGGATTGAGGGGATTCCCGCCCACAAATCTTAAGAACATGAAACAGTTCCATGCTGAATACCAAATCCTTATATTTAGCCAGTCGCTGACCGGCCAATTACGAAAACGTCGTAAAAGTTCTAAAACCGAAACAGCTCGCCTCCCCGGAATCCGCCACCCGCCCCCTCCGCTGCCTGGTCGCTTCTTTAAAGCGCCTGCTTCACCTTACACGTCTGCCTCGCCAGCAACCTCCACTCCCCCTTCTGCTTCTCCCACACCAGCAGCACCGACAAATTCGCGTGGCCCGGCTTACCCCCATCATTCGTAGCGGCGGATAAAAGATGGCGTACTATCGCGGTATTGTTTACAATCGTTATAGTCTGCTCGGTGAGATCGATGCTCACAAAGTCCGACTTTCCGCTCATCAACATTTCTATAAACTCCGGCCGGGTCTGTATCAGCCCGTCGGAATGCCCATAGCTCAGTTCCGGCAATGTCAGTTTCTCCAACACCGCCTTGTCCGGGTCGATCATTGCCTTACGCAACGCCTCCACAGCCGCGCTCACCGCCTTCTCATCCTTACCCTGCTCCACAGGTTTCCGATTCTGCGCAACGACAGCGCCCGCTGCCAGCGCAACCAACATCAATGTAGCATACCATTTCTTCATATAATGACAGTTTAAATTAATTTATTCCCAGATCCTTCTGAATATCCTCCAGCGTCCTCCCCTTCGTCTCCGGCAGGGCCCTCCACACAAAGATCAATTGCAACAGCATCATTACGCTATAAAATACGAACGAATAATATCCGCCTTCCGTGCTCCCTTCCACGATCATGGGAAAGGTCCAGGAAATAATAGCCGCCATTACCCAATGCGTCGACCCTCCCAGCGATCCTCCCTGGCTGCGAACGGAATTGGGAAATATCTCCGAGATGAATACCCAGATGACCGCCCCCTGTGAAAAAGCAAAGAAGGCGATAAATCCTATCAGATAGAACAGCACATTGCTTCCTCCCGTCCCCTGTTTAAAAACATATGCCGTCAGGCCAAGGAAAACCGTCATGCCCACCGACCCGATGATCAACAGCTTCTTCCTTCCAAACTTATCTATCACCGTCATGGCCAGCAGCGTAAAAAGGAGGTTCGCCGCTCCTACATAGACAGACTGCCGGAAAGAATCGCTCTTGTCAAATCCCGCCATCTCGAAGATCCTCGGTGCATAATACAGAATGGCATTGATCCCCGACAGCTGATTGAACATGGCCAGTAGCATCGCATAGGCGATAGGCTTGCTATATCTTTTCTGGAACAATGGCTCCCGGTGCTCTCCTGGCGCCCCCTCCTTCTCATGCAGCGAGTTGCGGACAGTGGCAATGGCGCCCTGTACATCCTTCTCACCTAATTTCTGCATCACCGGTATCGCCTGATCAGCATGATCATGGATGATCAGCCAGCGTGGGCTCTCCGGTATGGCGTTTAACAGTATCCAGAAAATGACAGCCGGCGCCAGCATCACCCCAAACATCCATCGCCAGGCATTATCCCCCAGGTCCTTCAAAAGATAATTCGTCAGAAAAGCTATCATGATCCCCGCCACGATATTCACCTGGAATGAACCCGCCAGCCGTCCACGCAACGCAGCCGGAGCTATCTCCGATATATACATCGGCGCTACGACAGACGAGGCGCCTACCGCCAGTCCCCCAATGATCCGGAAGAAAATAAACAAAGCCCATGCCGAGACGGAAGCGCACCCAATGGCTGCCACGATAAACATGACGGCAATGGTCTGCAGCACTTTTTTACGACCATATTTTTTTGCGGGGATGCTGGCTAACATAGCGCCGGCGATAGTGCCCAAAAGACTGGACGATACTGTAAATCCATGCCAGCCGGAACTGAGGTGCCAGAGGCCTTCCAATGTTTTTTCAGCACCCGAAATAACCACCGTCTCAAATCCGAATAAAAAACCGCCCAGGGCAGCGATAAGGGCAATACGTACGGGATATGACAGCATCTTAGACAATTTGTTGATTCACCGAAAATAACATTAATTTTAATCTCTTTCCTACTATCGCATGAAATTCGAAGCCATCACGATAAAAGACATTGCCAAAGCGCTGGGACTCTCCACCTCCACTGTTTCCCGGGCGCTCAGAGGCAGCTATGAGATCAGCGCCGAGACAAAAAAGCTTGTTCTCGAATACGCCGAAAAGCTAAACTACCGGCCCAATCCCATCGCCCAAAGCCTAAAGGAGAAACGTAGCCGCTCCATTGGCATCATCGTCTGCGAGATAGCCAATAACTTCTTCTCCCAGGCCATCAATGGCATCGAATCCATCGCTTACAAAAAAGGCTATTATGTCATCATATCCCAAAGTCATGAATCATACGAGCGCGAAGTCTCCAACGCCCAATACCTTGCTTCCCGGTCTGTAGATGGGCTCCTGGTTTCTCTCTCCACCGAGACTACCGACCTCTCCCATCTGAAAAAGCTCCACGAAAAAGGACTTCCCATTGTCTTCTTCGACAGGGTCACGGAGGAAATGCAGACACACAAGGTCATCGCCAATAATTTCAACGGCGCCTATCAGGCCACCGAACATCTGTTAAGATCAGGCTTTAAAAGGATCGCGCATGTCACCATCTCTCCACATCTGTCCATTACAAAGGAGCGGCTGGCCGGATACAAAGCCGCCCTGGCGGACAACGGGGTCTCCTTCGACGACAGCCTGGTAAAATATTGTAAATATGGAGGTCTGATCATTAGCGAGACGGAGCAGGCCATAGACGCGCTGCTGCACTTACCCAAAAAGGTGGATGCCATCGTAGCCGCCAGCGACAAGCTCTCCACCGGCTGCCTCAGCGCCCTGGCCAAAAAGAACATTAAGATCCCCGATGATATGGCGCTCGTAGGTTTTACCAACTCTCCCCTCACCGAGGTCTTCCATCCCTCCATGTCCAGCGTCCGTCAGCCCGCCTTCGAAATGGGACAGGTGGCAATGGAGATGCTCATACAGATCATCGAGAGCCGGCGCCCCGTCACCGAGTTCGAGACAAGGGTCCTCAACACAGAACTCACCATCCGCGCCTCCTCCGCCCCTCGTCACTAGTCCAGCTGCACTTTCGTCATTCGGGGAGCCAGCAAATGCATGATCAGCCATGCCAGCAGATAGGCGCCGCCACAGACGGCAAACATGATATAATAGGCAACCTCGATCTTATGGATGGAACGGTAATGGACAAACAGATTTTTCTGCACCAGGGCGGACAGCAGTATCCCACCCAGCGCGCCGGCCATCCCGCCGATGCCGGTGACGGACCCGGTGGCTTTTTTGGGGAACATATCCGATACGGTAGTAAAAATATTGGCGCTCCAGGCCTGGTGCGCCGACGCTGCAATACCGATCAGGATCACCGCCAGCCACATGTTGACGCTTCCGGCCATCTGGGCGAAGATGATGGGCAATACCAGCAATGCATAAATGAACATAGACGTTTTCCTCGCCTTGAATACCGGCATCCCTTTGTTGATAAAGCTCATCGGCAGCCATCCGCCCCATATGCTGCCCACGGTGGACATGGTATAGACAAGCGCTACGGGCATGGATACCTGTGTCCCCTTTAGTCCATACTGACTTTCCAAAAAATCAGGCAGCCAGAACAGGTAGAACCACCATATCGGGTCGGTCAGCAGCTTGCCGATGGAAAAGGCCCAGGTCTGACGGTATCCAAGCAATCTCCACCAGGAAAGCTTTTGCCCAGCATCGCCCGTCTTGTCCGCAACCACCTCGGCAGCCGTCTCCGTGGGATCACTGTTGATATAATTGAGCTCTTCAGCAGAAACCTTCTTATGCCGGGCCGGCACCTCGTACATCCTGAACCAGAAGATCAGCCATATGAATCCAAAGGAACCTGTAATGACAAAAGCCGCCTGCCACTTCCAATGCTCGACAATCCAGGGAACAGTCAATGGCGCAAGGATCGCTCCGACATTGGCGCCGGAGTTGAAGATCCCCGTGGCCAGGGCGCGTTCTTTTTTGGGGAACCATTCCGCCACAGTCTTGATAGCGGCGGGGAAATTGCCGGCTTCGCTGACGCCTAATATGCTCCGCACGACACCAAAGCCAAATACGGTGCTGACGAGTGCATGTGCGACTGCTGCAACACTCCAGATACCCGTAGCCAGCGCATACCCGATACGGGTACCAAGCTTGTCTATCAGCCGGCCGGCTCCGAGCAGGCCCACGGCGTAAGCAAACTTGAATGCGATCTCCACATTGGCATAGTCGGCATCATTCCAATGCAGGTCATCGGTAAAAGTAGATTTCAGAAAGCTGATGACCGAACGATCCAGATAATTGATGGTAGTAGCAAAGAACAGCAGAGAACAAATAGTCCATCTATATTTTCCGATCGTGCTTGTAGACATATGGCTTAGAAATTGGTGCTCAATATACCAAATAAAAAACTATCGCAATCCGGCAATATCTACCATATCCATATCCGTATAGGTATAATTCTCACCCGCCATACCCCAGATAAAAGAATAATTGGCCGTACCGCAGCCGGAATGTATCGACCAGGGAGGAGAGACAACGCCCTGATGATTGGCCACCAGCAAATGCCGCGTCTCCGAAGGCATTCCCATAAAATGAAATACCCGCTGATTGGCCGGCACGTCAAAATAGAAATAAGCCTCCATCCGCCGGGTATGTGTATGCGCAGGCATGGTGTTCCACACGCTGCCGGTCTTCAATATCGTTAGTCCCATTACGAGCTGACAGCTTTGAATCCCCTCCGCATGAATATATTTGTAGATAGTCCGGGCATTGGACGTCTCCAGGCTACCCATATCCGTTGGCAATGCTTTCTCCTTCGGCAGATATTGCAGCGGATGCGTCGCATGCGCAGGGGCCGACAAAAGATAGAATAAGGCGGGCTCCTGGCCATCGGAGCTTTCAAAGCTCACCTCCTTCACCCCTTTTCCAATATAATAAGCGTCCAGCCTGTTCAGCTCCTGCGAATGCCCGTCTGCCCACACCCTGCCGGCTCCACCCACATTGATGATGCCCAGCTCGCGGCGCTGAAGAAAATACTCCGCCTTCAGCTCGGGATGAGTACCCAGCGCCAGCTTCTTCCCGACAGGCTTTGCGCCTCCCATGATCACCCTGTCATAATGCGTGTATAATAGTTGGATCGTATCGTCCTGCATTAAATTGTCCGTAAGAAAGGCATCCCGAAGCTCCGTGGTGTTCATGCCGCTGACCTCTTTCGGACTGTGCTCAAACCTGATTTGCATATATCGTTATTTTTATCTGCCCATCCACCCGCCATCGACGGTGAGAATAGTGCCATGTACATAATCCGCAGCCCTGGAGGCTAAAAAAACAGCAGGCCCCGCAAAGTCAGAAGGTTCTCCCCATCTGCCCGCCGGTATCCTGTCGAGAATAGACTTGCTTCGCACAGGGTCGTTGCGTAGCGCTTCCGTATTGTCGGTGCTGATGTAGCCGGGCGCAATGCCATTCACATTGACGCCCTGGGAAGCCCATTCATTGGCCAGCGCCTTTACCAGGCTGCCCAGCGCCCCCTTGCTGGCTGCATAGCCAGGCACATTGATCCCTCCCTGAAAGGTCAGCAGACTGCAGGTAAAGATGATCTTCCCGCTGCGCCGGGACAACATCTCACGCCCGAACTCACGGGCCAGTATAAAGGCGGCATCCAGGTTGATAGCTAGCACCTTGTCCCAATATTCGTCGGGATGCTGGGCGGCGGGATTACGAAGGATCATACCCGCATTGTTCATCAATATGTCGATACGGTCATTTTCCTGCCTGACCCTGCCAATAAATTCATAAAGAGAGGCCCGATCCGTAAGATCTGCCTGATAGGGTGAGAAAGACCTTCCCAGGGCTTTTATTTCCTTTTCAATACTGCTGCCGGATGAAAGAGATGAGGACACTCCAATAATATCCGCCCCCGCCTCCGCCAGACCCAGGGCCATGCTACGGCCAATACCCTTATTACATCCCGTCACGAGGGCTATTTTCCCCTTCAAACTAAAAAGATCACTCATAAAGTTCGCTATCTTTATCCCTTTAAACACAGTTCAGTGTGTTTAAAGGGGCAAGTGTACATTGTTATTGAATAAGATAGGATGAAACTGCTGCTTTTATTTACGAAAACGATTGCGAGACCTATGAACTACGTATGAAATTCGAAGCCATCACCATAAAGGATATCGCACGTGCGCTCAACCTGTCGGTATCTACTGTTTCAAAAGCCCTGCGAGGCAGCCATGAGATAGGAGAAGAAACCAAGCAGGCCGTGCTCAAATATGCCCGGGAGCATAATTACAAACCCAACCCCATCGCTCAGAGCCTGAAAAAAGGCCACAGCCGCTCCATCGGGGTCATCGTTTGCAACATCGACAATAACTTCTTCTCCCAGGCCATCGATGGCATCGAATCCATCGCCCAGAGTAAGGGCTACAACGTCATCATAACCCAAAGCCGGGAAAGCTACGAAAAAGAGGTTTCCAACAGCGACCATCTCTCCTCCCGCTCGGTGGATGGACTGATCATCTCCCTATCCGCCGAAACAAAAAATATCGAACACCTGAAGAGGCTGCACGAAAAAGGATTGCCCATCGTATTCTTCGATCGTGTGACGGATGAGATACCCACTCACCGCATCATTGCCAACAATTTCAAGGGAGCCTATGAAGCCACCCGGCACCTCATACAGCAGGGTTGCCGGAAGATCGCACATGTCACCAGCTCAGACAGCCTTTCCATCACAGCCGAGAGGTTGGCAGGATACAAACAGGCCCTGCTGGACGCCGGTGGTTCGATAGATGAGAGATATATAAAATTCTGTTTGCATGGAGGCATGATCCGGGAAGAGACATACCAGGCGCTGGCCGAGCTCCTTCAGCTGCCTGAAAAACCCGACGCCATCTTTACAGCCAGCGACAGATTGAGCACGACGACGCTCAGTCAGCTGAGGACCATGCAGATACCCATTCCCTGCGAAATAGCCCTGGTGGGCTTCACCAATTCCACCTCCGCGGATATCTTCAATCCTTCCCTCACCTCCGTCATACAGCCCGCGCTGGAAATGGGACAGCAGGCGACGGAAATGCTCCTGTCGCTCATCGAAAGCCGCCGGCCCGTCAACCAGTTCGAAAAACGTGTCCTGGAGACCCAGCTCCAGATCCGGGACTCCAGCCAAAAACGCAGCTGCTAGCCGGCCTGGCCGGCCCTGGTAAAGAATAACTAGTATCCCGCCGTAAACTGCTGGCGTATATGCTGAGGCTTCTCCAATTCATCCACAACGGCCACAGCAAGGTCTTCCACGGACAGCACGCTCTTCCCCTCCTTGTCGAACACAGGCTGGGTCAGCGCCGTACGATATACACCCCTCCGCCGGCCGGAAGTAGTGGGATTCATGAGAATGGCAGGACTAAAAAATGTCCACTCCAGCTCCTCCTCTTTTTTCAATATTTCCAGGTAATCCCGGGCGGCAGCAGCGCCATCCCTGAACTGTGCCGGAAATTCAGGCTGATCCACCAATTGTTTGCCCGGCGCCACCTCCAGGCTGCCTGCTCCGCCAATGACGATCAGCCGCTTCACACCCGCCTTTTTCACAGCCGCCTGGATATGCGGAGCGCCTTCCATATAATCCTTATAAATATTGGGGTTGGTCCATCCCGCATTATAAGCGCTGATGACAGCCTCCTGCCCTTTTATAAGCCCCGCTATCTGATCCTCATTCATGATATCGCATGCCTTCATCCCTAATCCCGGATGCCGGAATCCCAGCTTTTCCGGATGACGTGCTATGCCTGTCACCATGTGGTCGCGATCCAATAGTTCACGGAGGATGGCCTTGCCTACAAAGCCAGTGGCCCCAATAACTGCTACTTTACTCACGTTAATAATATTTTTTTAAGGTGTTCGTGTTTCCATACCAGCAAAGACACCGACCCGCTACGTCAGCAGCATGATCAAAAAGGGAATTAATATTTTTTTACCAATGCCCGGAAGCCAAGATACTAAGCAGAGTCGACATTTTTTTGTTAACTTTGCAGTTGCATGAATTGGAAGAAGGGGATATATTCGTTTACCGCCATCTGCCTCTTCAATATTATCTTCTGTTTTCACGCAGGCGATATCTTTGTTAGTAGCAATGGCCAGACCGGCATAGAGCAAACGGACTCCTATGCGGGTTCCGGCACCCTTTTGGGCTTCCTCGTTCAGCAAATGCAGGACTCCGGCCCCGATCAGGATGGGAAAACCCCGCTCAAGCTCAAAGGCCGCCACGGTCATTTCGTATCCCGCTTCCTTTCTTACAGCGTCCAGGCCCCACAGCCTGCTGTCTATAACGCACTATTCATCCCGGAGCAGACGCCCACCGAATACGGCAACTACCAGGTCCGTAAAGCCTGCCTTCCCACCTACTATAATTTCCTCTTCCGGCTCAATCTGTTCTGACCGTCGTGTAAGCTTCCGACAATTTTATTGGGACTCTTCACCCGTTTACACAACGTATTAAATGTTATGGAAAAAAACATATTGTTGGGCTGGCTGTTGCTGATACTGGCGGGCCTTTCCCAGACAGGCTGCTCATCTTATGGCGGACAGAACAGCAAACAGGATACCCTGCAGCTTCCGGTCATCACGCTATCCGGTAAGGACACGGTATTGCAGACAGCCTATGTAGCAGATATCCAGGCTATAAAGAATGTAGAGATCAGGGCCCGCGTAAAAGGGTTTCTGGAAGGAATATACATCGACGAAGGCCGGCTGGTAAAAAAAGGCCAGCTCCTCTTTAAGATCAATGACGACGAATACAAGACAGCCCTCTCGAAAGCCCGCGCCGCCCTCCAGAATGCCGAGGCGGCAGCCAGAGCCACCCAGCTGGAAGTAGAAAGGGTTCAAATACTGGTGGACAAGCATGTAGTAGCCCCCTCCGAGCTCGACGTGGCAAAAGCCAGATTGGCTGCCGACAATGCCAACATAGAAGAAGCCCGCTCTTCCGTCACCAGCGCAGAGAACCATCTTTCCTACACCTCCGTCCGTGCCCCCTTCGATGGGCTCATCGACCGCATCCCCCTCAAACCGGGAAGCCTCATCGATGAAGGCACCCTCCTCACCAGCCTGTCGGACATCAGCGCCATGTACGCCTATTTCAGCTTCCCCGAGAACGAATACCTGCAATACCAGCGCACGCGCCACCTGGCCGCACAGAACAGCCCGGGACAACCCGGACATGTCTCCCACGGCTTTTCCAACAACGAAGTGAAACTGGTCCTGGCCGACGGCAGCAACTACCCCTACAGCGGTGTCATCGAGACGGTAGAAGGCGAGATAGAGCAAACGACTGGTTCCATCGACTTCCGCGCCCGCTTCCCCAACCCACAGCAGCTGCTGCGGCACGGAGCCACGGCCAAGCTCTACATCTCCACCCGGGCGGACAGCGTGCTGCTCGTACCCCAGCGCTCCGTATTCGATATTCAGGACAAAAGCTATGTCTATCTGGTCGATAAGGATAACAAGCTGCACATGCAGAGCTTCGAACCCCTTACAAGGTTCTCCCATTACTATATCGTCAAACAAGGGCTGCGCCCATCCGATAGGATACTCTATGAGGGCGCACAGAATGTCCGGGAAGGTATGATCATCAAACCCAGGACGGCAAATATCAACCTATAAAGTCAACGCATGTTCAATATATTTATTCGGCGACCGGTCTTGTCGCTGGTCATCTCTTTGATCATTGTACTGTTGGGTGTACTCGCGCTGGTCGGGCTGCCCATAACGCAATTCCCTGACATCGTACCTCCCTCCGTCACCGTCACGGCCAACTACACAGGCGCCAATGCCGACGTCTGTACCAAGGCGGTCGCTACCCCGCTGGAAAGAGCCATCAACGGCGTCCCGGGCATGACCTATATGTCCACCGTCTGTAGCAACGATGGTCTCACCGTCATTAACATCTATTTCAATGTGGAAACCGATCCTGACGTCGCTGCAGTTGCAGTGCAGAATCGCGTAGCTACCGTCATCGACGAGCTGCCGGAAGAAGTGATCCGCGCCGGCGTCACCACGGAAAAAGAGGTCAACGCCATGCTCATGTACCTCAATATCATGAGCACGGACAGCACCCTGGATGAAAAATTCATCTATAACTTCACGGATATCAACATCCTCCAGGAGCTCAAACGCATCAACGGCGTCGGTCTCGTCGAGATCATGGGCGCCAAGGAATATTCTATGCGCGTATGGCTAAAGCCCGACAGGATGATGGCCTATCATGTCGGCACCGATGACGTGGTAAAAGCCATCCGCAGCCAGAACGTGGAAGCCGCCCCCGGCAAGACGGGACTCAGCTCGGACCGCTCCCCACAGGCCCTTCAGTACGTACTCCGCTACACAGGCAAATTCTTCGAGCCCTCCCAGTACGAGAACATCGTCATCCGGGCAGATGACAACGGCTCCGTCCTCCGGCTGAAGGAAATAGCCGACGTCGAATTCGGCTCTCTTACCTATAGCATGGTCTCCAATACGGACGGCAGGCCCTCAGCCTCCATCATGATCAAACAACGCCCCGGCTCCAACGCCCGGGAGGTCATCCATGATATAAAAGCAAAGATGGATGAGCTGAAAAAGACCTCCTTCCCATCCGGCATGAGCTACAACATCAACTACGACGTATCCCGCTTCCTGGACGCCTCGATCCATGAAGTGCTCCGCACGCTGGTAGAAGCCTTTTTACTGGTATTCATCGTCGTCTATATCTTTTTACAGGATTTCCGTTCGACGCTCATCCCCGCCCTCGCGGTCCCGGTGGCCCTCATCGGCACCCTCTTCTTTATGCAGATGCTGGGCTTTTCCATCAACCTTCTCACCCTCTTTGCCCTGGTATTGGCCATCGGCATCGTGGTCGACAACGCCATCGTGGTGGTGGAAGCCGTTCACGTCAAGATGACGGAACATCATATGGCCGCCCTGCCGGCTACCATCGCGGCCATGAGCGAGATCAGCAGAGCCATTATAGCCATCACCCTGGTCATGTCGGCAGTGTTCGTGCCGGTGGCGTTTATGTCCGGACCGGTAGGAGTCTTCTACCGTCAGTTCTCCCTTACCCTGGCCATCTCTATCGTCATCTCCGGCATCAATGCGGTGACCCTGACCCCGGCCCTCTGCGCCATCCTGTTAAAACACGATCCAAAACCACGAAAAGGCCTCCTCCCCAGCTTCTTCCGTGCTTTCAATCGTCGTTATGACGCGCTCTCACATGCCTATAGCAGGCTCATCAACAAGATCGCCGCACGTCGTATCGTTACCCTCGTCCTGCTCGTCTTCTTCTTCATCGCGGCCTGGGGCATCAATGCCGTCCTGCCATCAGGGTTCATTCCTACGGAGGATCAGGGACAGATACTGGTCAACGTGACCACACCTGCCGGCTCGACAGTGGAAAGAACGGAAGCCGTCCTTGCCGGCATCGAACAAAAAACAAAAGACATGTCCTCCATCGAGTCAGTCTCCACGCTGTCAGGTTATAGTCTCGTCAATGAAGTGGCAGGCGCCTCCTATGGCATGGCCATGATCAACCTGAAGGACTGGGATCACCGTAAGGAATCTCTCCGCGATGTCATTAAAACGCTGGAGGACAAGACCCGCAATATTGCCGACGCCACCATACAATTCTTCCCTCCGCCCACGGTGCCTGGATTCGGCAACGCCAGCGGCTTCGAGATACAGGTGCTGGATCGCACGGGCAATCCGGATCTGCCGAGAACAGCGGAGGTCGTGAACAATTTCATACAGGAACTTAACAAGTCCCCCGAGATTGAAGGAGCCTTCACCACCTTCGATCCTACCTTTCCACAATATATGATCAGTGTAGACCAGGCGGTAGCGGCGCAAAAAGGCATCACGATCGATGAAGCCATGGAAACGCTGCAATCCCTGGTAGGCAGCTACTACACATCGAACTTCATCCGCTTTGGCCAGATGTATAAAGTGATGATCCAGGCCTCACCCGAATACAGGACCAAACCGGAAGACGTCCTCAAGCTGCAGATAAAAAACGACAAAGGCGAAATGGTGCCCTTTTCCACTTTTATAAAAATGCACCGGATACAGGGCCCTGAACAGATCACCCGGTATAATATGTATACCTCCGCCATGATCACGGGCGACGCAGCTCCCGGCTACAGCAGCGGAGACGCCATCGACGCCATCCGCCGGATAGGAGAAAAGCTGCCGAAAGGCTACGTCTTTCAATGGTCAGGCATGACCCGCGAACAGATCCTCTCGGGCGATCAGGCGATATATATTTTCCTCATCTGTCTGCTCTTCGTCTATCTGCTGCTGGCCGCACAGTACGAAAGCTTTTTGCTCCCCATGCCGGTCATCCTCTCCTTACCCACGGGCATCTTTGGCGCCTTCCTCCTCCTAAAAATGGTGGGCCTGGAAAACAATATCTACGCACAGGTGGCCCTGGTAATGCTCATCGGTCTATTGGGTAAGAACGCCATCCTTATCGTGGAATTTGCCATTCACCGGCAGAAGGAAGGTATCTCCGTCCTGAAGGCAGCAGCCGAAGGAGCACGCTCCCGGCTACGTCCCATCCTCATGACCTCCCTGGCCTTCATCGCGGGCCTGATACCCTTATGCATCGCCAGCGGAGCGGGCGCCATGGGCAATCGCAGCATCGGGACAGCCGCGGCAGGTGGTATGCTCTTCGGCACCATCTTCGGTCTGATCATCATCCCGGGTCTCTATGTCATCTTTGCCACTCCCCGCCGCCGCCGTGACAAACCCAAACCACAAGCTACCATCGCAGTGCTCCTCATTGCCGTCGTGCTCGTGGGAACAGGTTGCAGCCAATATAAATCCGTCACCATCACCCCCAAACGGGACCTGCCGGCCGCGTACGCAGACAGCACGGGTCACAGGGACACGACCACCATCGCCTCCCTCCCACCCGAGAAGTTCTTCTCCGACCCATATCTGCTAAAGCTCATCGACACGGCCCTGGCAGCCAATCCCGATATCCAGTCCGCCCTGCAAAAGACAGAGGTCGCCGCCGCCAGCCTGCAATACACCCGGTCCCCGCTCCTTCCCTCCCTCGATGCGGAAATAGGAGCTGCCCTGAGGAAATACAGCGACTACACCATGGACGGGGTAGGCAACTTCGACACCAACCTCTCGCCTGACATCAATAAGGACCAGCACATACCCAATCCCACCCCCGATTACTTCCTTGGCTTCAGAAGCTCCTGGGAGGTGGACCTCTGGGGCAAGCTGCGCAGCCGTAAGGCCGCCGCCCTCTCAAGGTTCCTGGCCAGCAGGGAAGGATATCGCATGGTGACGACTGAGCTGATCGCACAGGTAGCAACCCTCTACTACCAGCTGCTGGGGTTGGACAGACAGCAGGCCATCCTCCACAAGAACGCCCAATTGCAAGCCAACGCGCTCGACATCGTGCAGACGCAAAAGCTGGGAGGAAGAGCCACTGAGCTGGCCGTACAACAATTCCAGGCCCAGCTGCTGCATACGCAAGCCCTGCTTTATACCAACGCACAGCAGATCACCGAAACAGAGTCGCAGCTCAACTTTCTCCTGGGCAGTTACGCAAGACCTATAGAAAGAGATACGTCCATCATTCAGCTGCCCCTGCCACAGGCGCTCTCGGCAGGCGTTCCCTCACAGCTGCTGCTGCACAGACCCGACATACGACAGGCCGAGGCCGAACTGCTGGCAGCCAATGCGGACATCCGGGCCGCCAGGGCCGCCTTCTTCCCTTCCCTGAACCTCTCGGCTTACACGGGATACAACGCTTTCAAGACGGCTCTCCTGTTCAACCCGGGCTCTATAGCCTATGGACTTTCAGGCGGTCTGACAGCTCCCATATTCAACAGAAGGGCCATCCGGGCGGATTATGCCCGCAGCATCGCCGAAGGGCGCCAGGCGCTCTACGCTTACCAAAAGACCATCCTCACGAGCTTGCGCGAAGTGACCAACAGTCTTAAAGGCATGGAGAATTATCAGCGGTTTTATGCGCTGAAGCAACAGGAAGTAGCCTCATTAAACAATGCGGTGTCGGTAGCCAACGATCTGTACCTGGTAGGACGAGCCTCCTATCTGGAAGTGATCACAGCCCAGCGCAATGTGCTCGACGCAGAGCTGGAAATGACCAACGCGAAGGCCAGCATCTTCCTCAATGCCGTCAACCTATATCGGAGTGTGGGCGGGGGTTGGAGATGATCCTGTCCCGGAGGAAATAATAAAGGGGAATACCCAGCAGCACGATACCGAGGCCGGGCCATGTATACTTTGGCTTGTACACCAGCAGCAGCAGACAGATACAGCTGGCCAGGACAATGTATACCATCGGCAGCACAGGATAGCCAAAAGCCCTGTACGGCCTCGGTAAATACGGCTTTGTCTTCCTCAGCCTGAAAATACCGATGATAGTGAGTATATAAAATATCAATACGACAAAAATGACATAGTCCAGCAGCTCTCCATATTTTCCGCTTAGACAAAGCAGCGACGCCCAGAGACATTGCATCCACAACGCCTTGCCAGGCACGGCATTCTTATTCAATACACCCGCCTGCCGGAAAAAAAGACCGTCCTTTGCCATGGTATAATACACCCTCGCGCCCGAGAGTATCAGCCCATTGTTGCACCCGAACGTAGAGATCATCAGCAGCACGGCTATCACCTTGGTGCCGCTGTCGCCAAAAATATGCTGCGAAGCCACTACCCCTACCCGTTCGTTCTCTGCGAAAGCTATATCATGCAGCGGCAGGACATAGACATACATAAAATTGGTCGCTACATAGATGGCCGTGACGATCATGGTCCCAAGAAAAAGGCTCAGCCCGATGTTCCGCTCCGGCCGCTTGATCTCTCCCGCGATAAATGTTACATTGTTCCAGGAGTCGCTGCTAAAGAGACTGCCGACCATGCTGCCCGCAATAGCTCCCAGCGCCGCCAGCCCGGCATAAGGCGCCAGCTGCCCGGCTGCATCCAGTCCCTCCAATCGAAATCCCGTACTCCAGTTAGCCGCAGCCACGTCCCGACTGCCTGCCAGCAGGAATCCAAAGATCACCAGCCCCGCCAGCGAAATGATCTTCGCCAGGGTGAAGCTGGTCTGTATCCACTTCCCCTCCTTCACACCACGGCTATTGATATACGTTAACACGACAATGAGAGCAATAGCCGTCACCTGCGCCGCGGATATTTGTACGAATCCTATGTCCAGCAGGATATGCTTTTCTCCCAGCGCGGGAATTATATACGAAGTAAACTTCCCAAAAGCCACCCCCACGGCCGCAATAGACCCGGCCTGAATGACGGAGAAAAAGCTCCATCCAAAAAGGAACCCCGTCAGCGGGTTGAACGCCTCTTTGAGATAGACATACTGGCCGCCCGCCTTCGGGAACATACCGCTGAGCTCCCCATAGCTAAGGGCCGCGGTCAGGGTCAGCACGCCGGTGAGGATCCACACAAGGATCAGCCAGCCCGCGGAACCTACATTACGGGTGATGTCCGCGCTGACGATAAAGATGCCGGAGCCGATCATGGAACCTACTACGATCATCGTAGCATCCAGCAATCCCAGCGATCGCTTGAATTCAGGGGTGGTGGTGGTATTCGACATTAAGCGAAATTTTTTACAGGAGGTATGGAAAGATAATCAGGCAGAACAGGCCGGGTTGCAACACATTCCCCGATGATGCTTAATATCCTGTCCCTTTCCTTGCCCACCAGCGTAAGCCGTGGCGCCCGGACATGCTCGCTGCCAATGCCGGTCTGCACCTCGGCCAGCTTGATATATTGCACCAGCTTGGCATGAATATCCAGCTCCAATACAGGCATAAACCAGCGATAGATGGCCAAAGCCTCTTCGATGCGACCGGCTTTAACAAGCCGGTAGATGGCGACGGTCTCCGCCGGGAACGCACACACCAGCCCCGCAACCCATCCATCCGCGCCCATCAGCAATTCCTCCATAGCCAACGTATCCACTCCGCAAAGCACCTTCAGCCTCCCGCCAAATCGGTTGATGATACGGGTAACATTGGTTATATCCCGGGTAGACTCTTTCACAGCCTGGATGTTCGGACACCCCTCCAGCAGCTCCTCGAACATATCCAGCGTCACTTCTATCTTGTAATCCACCGGGTTGTTATAGATCATGATCGGCAGGTCCGTGGAGTCGGCCACCGTCTTGAAATAAGTGACGGTCTCGCGGTCATCCGCCTTGTAACGCATGGGAGGCAGCATCATCAAGCCCTCCGCACCCCATTTTTTCGCATCGGCAGCCAGCTGTAACGCATCCCGGGTAGCCCCCTCCGCGATATTCAGCACCACAGGCGCCTGGCCATCCACTTTCTCTATGGCAAATCTGACCAGCTTTTCCTTCTCCGCATAGGTCAGTACGCTGGCCTCTCCAAGACTGCCGCCTAATATGATCCCGTCAACGCCGGCGGCGAGCTGTACACGAAGATTCTTCTCGAATAAAGGAAGATCCAATTCATCCTTTGCCGTAAACTTTGTAGTGAGCGCGGGAAACACCCCTTTCCAAACAATTGCCATAAGAAAACTTTTTAAACGTATTTAGTTGAAATTTATAACTCGTTGCTGTTCCGCATCGGCGGATCCACACCCAGCAGGTGCTTTACAAAGAAATCCCTCCTCTTCACCCGCCCATAAGGACCCCCATCGGTGTGGTCGCTCCCCGGCAAAGGCAGAAAATCAAAGGTCTTCCCCGCTTTGATAAGGGCATCCGCCACCCGGTAAGTCGATTCCGGCGGCACATTGTTGTCAGCCTCCCCTACCATCAGCAGCAGGTCGCCCCGCAGCCTCCAGGCATTGGTCACATTGGATTGCTCGTCATAATGCCTGCCCACAGGATAACCCATCCACTGCTCGTTCCACCATTGCTTATCCATCCGGTTGTCATGACACCCACAGGACGATACAGCCGCCTTGTAAAAATCCCCATGGAACAACAATCCCCCCAGGGAGTTCTGCCCGCCGGCGGAAGTGCCGTACAGCCCCACCCGGGTAGTGTCTACATAGGGATATTTCGCAGCCAGGGCCTTTATCCACAGTATCCTGTCAGGAAAGCCCGCATCCGCCAGGTTCTTCCAGCATACATCGTGAAAAGCCTTGCTCCGGTTGGCCGTCCCCATCCCATCTATCTGTACTACGATAAAACCCATCTGCGCGATGCTTTGCATCTCGCCATATCTGCTGGTAAAATCTTGGGGGACAAACGATGCCTGCGGACCGGCATATATATTCTCCACCACCGGATACCGTTTTCCAGGGTCGAAGTCGGCAGGCCGCAGCACCACACCCCATATATCCGTTACCCCATCCCGCCCCTTTGCATGGAAAGGCTCAGGGAAACGCATCCCCGTCGCCAGATAAGCCGATGCATCCGCCGTCTCGAGGTCCATGATCTTCCGCGCATCAGCCGTGCGATACAAGGCAGAAACAGTAGGCACATTTATTTCCGATGACGCATCGATAAAATATTTTTTGTCCGGGGAGAACACAACGATATGATTGGCCTTCGCAGGCGTGAGACTCATCAGGCGCCTTCCGTCAAAACCTATCCGGTAATAGTGGATATAATAGGGGTCTTCGTCCGGATTCATGCCGCTGGCGGTAAACCATATCTCCCTCTTTTTGACATCGATGCTGTCGATGTCCCGGACGATCCACTGCCCGCGCGTCACCTGCTGTTTTTGCTGTCCCGTCGTTGCATCTAATAAATAGATATGCCGCCAGCCATCTTTTTCGGACGTCATCAGCAATTCGTTCGTCTCCGGCAGATAATGCGTATACAGACGGCTCTCGTAAATAAAAGTGGGCGTCTGCTCGTCATACACTGTCCGGGTCTCTCCCGTCTGTCCATCTACCTCGATAATGCGGAACCGCTGATGCCCGCGCTCCACCTTCTCATAGGTGAAATAGCGGTTGTCCTTTTGCCTCCAGTGCAGCTGTGGCGACCCGAAAAAGTCGATAAGAGGGGTATTGACCTTGACAGGCTTTGTTTCCCCCACACGAAAGAGATACATCTCATACGTAGTAAAAGGATCACCCGGCTGTTTGTAAGGGTGTTCATGGAGCTGCCCTCTTGTAGTACCTTTCACCGACGATAATACATAATACACGGCGGAATCCTTCACAGGATTGATATGATAGCCTACCACATACTTGCTGTCCGGAGACCAGGCCAGCTCTCCATAAGGTTTCTTTTCATCCCCATCTGTTGTAAACTGTATTGACTCGCCGCCGTCGGCGCTGCGTATAAATACATTCCCGTCCTTCACATAGGCTGTATACTTCCCATCCGGCGACAGGCTATCCGTAGAGAAATTGGCCCAGCGCGACCATTCCCTGTCGGCAAAGGGACGCCGCCGCTCTCTTTCTTTTTCCTTCGGCAGACTGTCCACATACTGTCGCGTTACTTTTACACGCGTCCCTTTTTCTATATCCACATAGTAATATTCCTGCACGGAATCTTTAAGATAATTGCGATACCAGAAGGCCTTTCCGCCTGGCAGCCAGTTGGGTCGTACGGAAGTCTTAAAGATGGATCGGCTGGCAAGGCTGTCCAGCACTTTTGCTTTACGATAGCGTTCCATGATCTCACTTCGGGAGGGTTGATAGGCAGACTGGGCGATCAACGCCAGGGCCTGCAATACGAACAAGCCCAATAAAAGTAATCTCATGTTTCTGTTAATTTTTATGAGTATAAAATCTCAATAATTTCACCCCATGCGGAGGAATGTCATATTCCAGCTTGTCGCCTACACCTCCGCCATGTAGGGCCCCCTGTACCCCGTGCGTCCAGCAATCCATCACCCAGAGGACTTTTCCGGACAATCCCAGCTCGGATAGACTCACATACACCTTCCTGTACACCGTATCCATATTGAAGATACCCACCGCCGGGCTGCCATCCGACATTTCCTTTATCCATACCTGATACCCGTTCGTACGGATCGCCTGCCTCGCCTGTTTTCCCAACACATCCTGGTCGATGGCCAGCACCTCGTCATTGGTCAGCAGGTTCAGGGTAAAAGGGTCCAGCTTGCTGATATCACAACCTATCAGCAACGGCGCCGCCAGCAGACACCAGAGACTGACATGCGTATACTGCTCGTCCGGCGTCAGCCGCGATGGATGCAGGTTCTCACCCCATCCCACCTGCCCTGCGATCATCATGTCCGGGTCATTCCAATGGCCTGGTCCGGCATAAGGATACAATGCATTCTGACGAAAGCCGATGCGGCTCAAACTTTCCCACGTATCCTCGATATCCTCCGTCGTACGCCAGGTCTGTCCATCTACCTGCCGCCCCCACTTCCAGACATCCTTCATCCCATATTGACACAGGCTGTAGACAATATCCCGGTGCTGCGCACGTAACGCTCTTTGCATAAGACTGTACGGCTTTATATAGGTCGCCAGGTTCGTATCCCGGCCCGCGATGCGGTCATAGCTGCACCAGTCGTATTTTAAATAGTCCACACCCCAGGACGCATAGGTCTCTGCGTCTTTTACCTCGTTCCGCCACGAGCCCGTAAAGCCGCCACAGGTCAGCGGTCCCGGCGACGAATAGATCCCAAATTTCAAGCCCCGCTCGTGCAGCCAGTCACCCAGCTCCTTCATGGCAGGGAACTTATCGTTGGGCACGATCGTGCTGTCGCCCGCCCTGGTGGGGGACTGCCAGCCATCATCGATATTGATATAGCTCCAGCCATGATCCGCCAGCCCCTTGTCCAGCAGCGCCTGCGCGGATGATCGCACCTTGGTGTCACTGACACTGGTGCCCCAGCAGTTCCAGCTGTTCCATCCCATCGGCGGGGTCAGCGATAGGACATCTCCCACCCTGACCACTAACGTCTGCTGTGCCTTACCCGCATTATTGGTAACAGTTACCTGCACTTTATGGTCTCCCTTGGCGCCCGCCCGGCCCGTCAATAACCCCGTATGCTCATCCAGCTGAAGCCCCGTCGGCAGACCCGTACAGGCATAATGCATCGGCTTTTCCCCAGATGCAGCGATCCTGAACAATACAGGCGACCCGGGTCGCACCCCAAACACTTTGGGACTGTTGATATGAGGAGCAGCGGAGGGCGCCGGAGTAAGTATATAGGGCACATTAAATTTCCCCGACACACTCAATCCTGTTCCTTCTTCTATAAAAGTATATTCACATTCAATACCAGGCCCCGCCGGCACGTTCACAGCTATCTCTTTTTTGCCAAATGGCCCCAGCGCAATATATTCCTGCTGCCGCTTCTCATCCTTCCCTGTCGCCGCATTATGCACACGATAGGTCAGCTGCCCCTTGGTCGTAGTATTGAACTCGTTACGCGATAGCAACGGCAAAATGGTTTCCTTCCCCGATCCGTATTGTATACTGTCCGTCACGATCCTCAGCACAAGCCCATCCGTTCTTTCCAGCATATCCAGATAAGGATGACCCATAAAAATGCCACCCGTACCGCCACCGTCATAATCCCGCACGGCAATGACATTCTCTTTATCCCACCGGACAGCACTGTCATCGACGGCTACATGATATTCCCGGACCGCCGGCCATTTACTGACATAACCACCCGGATCACTGGGGAACCCGCCTGTCTGTCCAATTTTCTTTCCATTGAGAAAAGTCTCATCCACGTCGTTAACGTGCGCCAGAAATATCCGCAGACTATCCTTCCATTTCCCACCCGTCCGCAGCGAAGACGGGATCGCCACATGCATCCGGTACCATGCATATCCATGATAGTCCCGATACCCTTGCGCCTGCCATACGACACCCGTACGCGCCACCTTCCAGCCACTGTCGTCAAAGGAAGGATCTTTCCAGGCCGGATCATCTCCCGTAATAAACCGCGCCTCCGCCATGCGGATGGCATCGGGATGCTGGGCCCTGCAAAAGATCATGGGAAGGAATAGTATCCCTGTGAAAAGCAGTCTTATTATCATCGGTTATGCAAATCTTTCAATTAAAAGATCCTACTTCCCAAATCTTTCCACCGCAAAAGGACTCACGTCAATGCTGGTAGTTCTCCCCTCCACCATCTCGCTCACCAGCTTCCCGGTCCCCGCCCCCAGGCTCAGCCCCAGCATGGAATGCCCCGTCGCCACCACCACATTGTTATACTTTCCAATCTTGCCGATATAGGGTAATCCATCCGCCGAACAGGGCCGGTACCCATACCATATTTTCTCCTCCGGCGGCATCGGAACATCGAACTCCGGAAAAAATCTTTTGACGGCATTCAATATCCCCCGCACACGGCTATATCGGGGAGGCGTAGATGTAGATGTGATCTCCATCGTCCCTCCAAACCTTATTTTATTTCCATCCATCGGTGTAATGGCAGCCCGGCCCTCCACCAGTATGGCGGGATAATTCACATGATAAGGCGAATCCTCCAGCGTCACGGAATACCCACGCCCCGGCATCAACGGCAGGCGTGTATCCAGCTGCGCCGCTACTTCCCTGCTCCAGGACCCCGTAGCCAGCACCACCGCATCGGCCGTATACGCCTGCTTCGACGTGCTCACCCGCCGCACAGCGCCATTCGCCGTCTCAAACCGCAGCACTTCCTCATTCGGTACAAGATTCACACCGCGCGATCGGAGCAGATCGATCAGCACCTGCATCAGCCGGTTGGGATATAAATGTGCATCGCATTTGAAGAAAATAGCCCCCAGCCCATTTATCCTTGTGTGCGGCTCCCTGGCCTGCATCTCGTCGTAGCTCAGCAGCGTGGCGTCTAATCCCAGATCATGCGCCTTCTCCACCGTATGACGGGCATGCCCGGCCGCCTCGGGCGTCTGAAATATCTCCAGCAACCCCTTATGCTCATAGGCGACATCGAACACCGGCTGCCTGAACCATACCTGTTCATATTCCTGCTGACTCAATAAAGCTATGTCCCGCAGGGGCAAGGCAGACCGCTCCACATGCTCCTTCGTGGCGCTTTTCATAAACTTCAGCCCCCAATCGATCAACGACCTGCTCAGCCGGGGCTGCACATAAAAGGGACTTTGAGAATTCAACATCCATTTCAATCCCTGCTTCACGATACCGGGAGTTGCCAGTGGAATAAAATGACTGGGACATACATAACCACAGTTGCCATAAGAGCAGTTGTCCAGGAAGTCGGATCTGTCGAGTACAGTAACATTATATCCAGCCTGTTGCAAATAATACGCGGAGCTTAGTCCAATGATCCCGCCCCCGGCTACGATGACATTTTCCATCATCAAAATTACCGATACACCCCAACGTTCGCTGCATGGTATTTGACCTCATATAGCATTATTTTAACCATTTTTTGCCCCTTTTTGACCCCTTTATGGTAATATTCGGGAAATGCTTATATTCGGTGCATGAAAGTATTGCAATTCACCATCCCCGTTCCGCACGACAAAACCGTTATTGTGCAGAGAGATGTATTGCCGCATTTCTACCCACACCTCCACCGTCATGAGGAGATACAGCTTACCTGGATCCAGCAGGGTGAAGGGACTTTAGTGGCAGAGAACAACATGCATACTTTCCGGTCGAATGAAATTTACTGGCTGGGAGCCAACCTCCCCCATATCTTCAAAAGCGACCCCAGCTATTTCACACCCAAGAGCCGTAAAAAAGTCCAAACCCTGAATATTTTCTTTAACGCAACGGGCAACCTCGACTCCTTCTTCGAGCTCCCCGAAATAAAAAGCGTAAAGAACTTCCTGCAGAACCAGCAGTCGGGATTCAAAGTACCACCCCAGCATGTCACCGAGATCTCCAATAAAATGCTGGTGATCCAGAACAGCTCCGGAGTCGACCAGCTCATCCACTTTATCGAGCTCCTGAAAACACTCAGCAGCTTTCATGAATTGATGCCGCTCTCCTCTTGTACCCAGCCCGCCTCCTACAGCGAGCACGAAGGCATCCGCATCGGCGCCATCTATAATTTCATCATGCAGCAATATGACAAACCCATCACGCTGGAAGATGCCGCCAAACAGGCCCATATGACCCCACAGGCCTTCTGCCGCTATTTTAAGAAACATACCATGCACACCTTCGTCTCCTTCCTCAATGAGGTACGCATCAACGAGGCCTGCAAAAGGCTGACGGACGGAAATTACGACAGTATCGCCACCGTAGCCTATAACTGTGGGTTCAACAGCATCACCAACTTCAATCGCGTGTTCAAAAGCGTTACCCGCAAATCCCCCAGCGACTACGTCGAGAGCTACTTCCAGCACGTAGAGTAGGCTTCCCTAATTCGTCGCCTCCCGTACCATTCTTATCGTCCCATATATAGGTCCTACGGAATTATTCTTACTCCTCGCCTCGAACTTCACGGTCACGGTCTTCTTCCCCTTCACCAGCTCCTGCGGAACAGCATACTTCACCTCATAGAACTTGCTCTCCTTAAACCCATTCAGGTCCTGCGTAGCAATGGTCTGCCCGTCTATCTGTATATTGAATATCCGCCCCCGGTGATCCGATCCCCAGTATGAGCATATCAACGTATTGCCCGTAGAAGGATCCACTTTCATGACAAAGCTAAAATTGCCACCCCGCTCCGCTGAACGCCATTTCTGCCCATGCTCCTCCCCTGTCTCCAACTCCCCCCCCGTAAAGGAATGATCCCGCTCAGGCTGCATCTCTCCCAGCCGCATCCGGTCAATCGTCCTGTCTTCCATCTCCTGCTGCTTTCTCTTCTCCTCCCGGTATTGATCCTGCCGGACTGCCCATCCCTCGGGAGTAAACCTGTCCCAATAGACGGAATAATATTCATTCTTCGTGCGATTGAAGGGGATCAGCTCCACATCCGCCGGCTGCCCCACATTACTTGTATGAAAGACCAGCCCATCCCGCTTTATCCATTTGTTGGGATCCTTTTCACTCGTCACCAGCACCGGCACTCCCTTCAATGGGTCCGGCTCCGTATTCCCAAAAAGCCCCGCCAGCAGCACAGGCCCATAGAACAACGCGATCCTGTCCTCATTGTCCGGCATGCACTCGGTATGAAACGACTCGGGCAGCAGGACAACCACCCTGTCTTTATTGCTCCATGTACGCCTGATAGCAATGTACCCGTCCTCTCCCACCACCTCTTTCACTTCCTTCCCGTTCACCAGCACCCGCACGGCTGAAGTCCATGAAGGCTTACGGATCCGCAGCACAAAAGCCACAGGCCGGGCCGCACCCACGGTCAGCAATACACTGTCCCCCGCCGGAAGCCGGGTCTGCTGCTCGATCGTGACGCCTTTCTCTTTCCAGCTCAGCCGGGATGGGATAAAAAGATTGACGTACAATCCCCCATCCTTCCCCCTGAAATAAATGCTCTCTCCATATTTCACATGATTCTCCATACCCGACCCGACACAGCAGGTGAATGTATGGAACTGATCGCTATACTCCTTCTTCGTCCCCATACGCAGCGGCACGAAATAACACATCATCCCATCCTCGTGGTTCTGCGAGGCCAGGATATGATTGTACAACGCCTTTTCATAATAATCCATCAGCGCCGCGCTGGGATGCAATGCAAACAAATGCCGCGTCAGCTTCAGCATATTGTAGGTATTACAGGTCTCGGTCGTATTGTCCGTGAGATAGTCGTTCAATTTTCGGGCAGGACCTAAATACTCGTAGTTACTGTTTCCTCCCGTAGCATAGGAATGATCTCCAACAACAGTGCGCCAGAAGAACTCCGCTATCGTCTTGTCCCTCTCATTCCCCGTCAATTCATAACGACGTGCACAACCGATGACCTTGGGTATTTGTGTATTGGAATGCTTCCCCGGCAGATCATCCAGCCCCATGGACAACGAGTCCAGTATACGCTTGTCATGAAATTTATACGACAGGTCCAGATACTTTTTATCTCCCGTGATGGCATAGGTATTGACCAGCACCTCATTCATACCACCGTATTCACAAGCCAGCATCCGCTGATCCAGCGAATCGCTCAGATGACCTACGATGGACCCCGTCCAGTCCGCCATTCCCTTTTCGACCTTTAAAGCCTTGGCGTTGTCGCAATACAAATACGCATCCAGCAGCCCCGCCATCACCTTGTGCACCGTATACCAGGGCGACCATCCGCCGTTGAGATCGAACCCCCTGCTGCGTATCTTGCCCGACGACACCTCCATCCACATGCTGTCCTCCCTGGGAATGGCGCCTATATACCCCGTCCTGCGCGCAGTCTGGCATACCTGCAGCTCGTCGACGATATAATTCACCCGCTGCAGATATCTTACATCTCCGGTAGAAGCATATTCCATTGCACAGGCCGAGAGATAATGCCCTAACGTATGCCCCGCAAGCCCCGAAGACTCCCATCCCCCATATTTCTTTCCCTTCGCCTCCAGCCCGGAATGTACCCGGAAGTCCGACAAAAGCCTGTCCGGCTCCACCTGCAGCAGATAGCGGGCATCCGCCTCCATAGCTTCCTTGAAGGGCCCATCCAGCAGCCGCACATCCCTCAGATCAAAAGGATACGCTTCCACAGGCGCCTGTGGCGCAACCTTCATGCTACGGCTTCCATATTCAGGTACATACGATTGGGAATAACCACCCAATACACTTAATGCCAATACTACAGATAAACAATATTTCATTTTACAACGATGTAACAGTTAATTTCCTTCAAATGTAACGGCCACAATATTGCTTCCCTTCCTGATTATTGACCGATGGTCCACGAAAATTATCCCGCCCCTAAGTAAATCCTTTATTCCCGGATTTCGCATTTATTTAGATCCGCAAACAGGTTTTGGCGGATCTCCGGCACCATAGTACTTTGCTGTGAGAATCCAATACCGATGAAATCTCGTCTACACACCACACTGGTGTTCCTTCTATACTTATACGCCGGCCCCCTCACGGCCCAATCCCCCATCACTGCCTTCTCCGCCGGCTACCAAAGCGCCGCCAGTTCCGTCAATTCCTATACCGCCCGACCCGCAGCAGGATCGAGCGCATTCGGCGGCTGCAGCAGCACCTCCTATACATACACCTTCAGCAATGGCGCATCCAATCAATACCAGCTCAACAGCTTTAACGCCAATGGCAGCACCTTTCTGGTAGCGCCGGCAGCCTCCTCCATCGTCAAATTGCGCAGAGTCAGCAATGCCCAGGTGTCGGGCACACGCAATATCGTATACATGGAGACCACCGCCTCCTCTGCCACCGGCTGCCCCTCGCCGGCAACGTTGAATTTCAAACCTCCCTATATCGATACAATGGAAAATCTCCTGGCGGCAGGCATGCTCAACCAGGGCATAGACAACATTTTTACCAACACCGGTAATGGCGATGGTAATAACAATAACATCGAAAGGGTGGACGTGATCTTTCCCACGGGTCTCAACACGGCCTCGCCGGCACAGGCAGGATTTGCCATCCTGGATAGAGGCGCCAGCAATGCGCACGACCCGTTTCGCATCGTAGCCATTACCAGCCTGGATGCCCAGGGTAATCCCAATGGTTTTGGATCCGTGAAGACCTGCGTAGGTGGCAATGGGTCCAACAACGGCAACTGGGGCCATCCCACTACGGCCAATGGCAACAAACAGCTGGCCTGCTATGTCATGCGAAAGGACGCCGGCGACACATATCTGCGTGTTTCTTCCAATGTCAACCAGGAGATAGGTGGGGTATTTTATACGTTCGCCGACCTGGGTATCACATCCGGTGAGCACCTGTATGGTTATGCATTGCTGGCTCCCGATGGCATTGCCACTCCTACGAGCGCGCAGCTGCTCAATCTCAACGACGCTACGGTCTATCCTACCACCACTACGGAATCCAGTGGGGGACTGGACCTGGTAGCCGTAAACACCGTATTCCAGACGGGGTCTTATGTAGTGCTGTTACTGCAGCCTGCCAAACCCACGCCCCAGCCCCCTGATCCGGCGCCCATCACCAGCTGGCGCATCTTTCCTACCATGCCCCACCAGGGACAGCTCCTGACATTACAGGCGCCCCACGATGGCAGCTACTCGCTGTCCTTTTATAATACTGCCGGCATCGGCCGGACAATCTCCATCCAGGTCCGTGCAGGACGGACATCCATTACACCTCCCACGATCCCGGGATTGTATTGGCTGCAGCTTACCAGCCCGGAAGGCCAGCGCATACCCGGCAGCGGTCACCTGTTGATCCGGTAGGGTCCCCGCCAAATGGCCGCTTGGCCATCAGGGCATTATCGTAAACTCCTGTTTCAATTTTATATCCGTGGAACTACTACCTATCCAGACCTGAAACTTTCCCGGCTCCACGGTCCAGTTCATATTCTTGTCAAAAAGAGCCATATCATCCGGATGCAGCGTAAAATGCACGGTCTTCTTCTCACCCGGCTGCAGCGTTATTCTTTCAAACCCACGCAGCACCGATTCATAGGTCGTCACACTGCTCACGACATCCTTTAGATACAGCTGCACCACCTCATCTCCCTTTCGACTTCCCGTATTCGTTACATCCACCGATACTTCGACATCGCCCTGCTGATGCTGCTGCTCCGGCGTAACGATCAGATTGCTGTAGGAGAAGCTGGTATAGCTAAGCCCATAGCCAAAAGGATAGAGAGGCCCGAAGACACTGGTATGTCCCACCCCGTTCTTACCTTCCATGGGCTGCGAGCCGGGCTTGTAGGGAAAGTTCAGCTCGATCTGCCCTGTCGTCTTGGGGAAAGTGATGGATAGCTTGCCACCGGGATTATAATCCCCGAACAGGGTCTCCGCAATAGCCTGCCCGCCATAAGAGTTGGGGAACCAGGCTTCCAGTATGGCGGGAATATATCTGTTGGCCCAGTTGACGGTGAGCGGCTGACCGTTGATAAGCACCAGCACCACGGGTTTGCCCGTTGCCTTCAACGCCTCTAATAGCTGTTCCTGCCGGCCTGGCAGCTCGAGACTGGTACGGGACAGGCTTTCTCCTACTCTTTTTTCATCCTCGCCCAATACCGCGATAATTACGTCCGCGCCGGCAGCCTTGTCAACGGCTTCCTGAATACCCGCGTTCTCTGTAGCCGTCAGCGGTGTATGAATGATCTCGCTCTCCGGCCAGGAACTGTCTACGATATTACACCCCTTGACATAATCCAGCGCCGCCTTCCCTCCCAGGTAGGAACGCAACCCTTCCAGGACAGAGATGGGTGAAAGATGTGATGGACCATAACGGCTGATGGCATAAGAGGTCTCCGCTGCAAGCGGTCCTGTTACCAGTATGCGATGGACCTTGCCCTTATCCAAAGGTAGCAGGCTGCTGTCGTTCTTCAGCAGCACCAACGATTCACGCGCCATCTGCAGCATAAATTCGCGGTTACCGTTCATCAGGGCATCCGATTTTTTAGGGTCTTTTACATACGGCTGATCAAAAAGTCCCAAACGAAATTTCACCCGCAGCACATCCGCCACCCGCTGATCCAGCGTCTTCATGCTGACACGCCCTTCCTTCACCAGTTCGCGAAGAGGCTCGATAAAGATGCGGGGCTGTGTGAAATTGGTACGCACATTCAATCCGGCCTCTATCGCCTGTCGTACCGCCTCTTTATATGTTTCTGCTACATGATGCTTGGAGAAAAGATATTCCACCGCCTCACTGTCGGAAACCACATATCCGTCAAATCCGAATTGCCGCCGCAGCAGCTCCGTTAGAAAATAATAGCTCCCGGTGATAGGCATTCCGTCCCAGTCGTTATAGCTGCTCATTACTCCCATGGCATGCGCCTCCTGTATCACCCGGCGAAAGGCGTAGAGATACAGCTGATACAGCTCCCGTGGCGCCACATGGGGGTCCGTACGGGCCGCGCCATCACGCCCTCCTTTCGGCACGCTGTAGACGGCAAAATGTTTCAGGGTAGAAGCTACCCCCTCATGCTGGATACCCAGCGTCATCTGTTTGCCCAGCTCGGCTACGAGAAAAGGGGACTCCCCATAGCTTTCAACGGTACGGCCCCAGCGCGGATCACGGGCCAGGTCCAATATGGGAGCATAGACATTCGTATATCCCAGGGCCTTCGCTTCCCTTCCGACAATATGCCCCGCCTGGTTCACCAATGCCTTGTCCCAGGTGCTGCCAATGCCGATGGGCGCTGGTAATGAGGTAGCCCGGTCATGATTGAGGCCATGAATGCCTTCATTGGTAAAGTCTACCGGGATCCCCAGCCGCGTCTGCTCCACAAACCAGCGTTGGACGGTATTGATAGCCTCCGCGTGCCGGCTGAATGGATAGGACAGCGATGTTGCCGCCTTGGGGTTGTACGCCAGGCTGTTCAGCTCCTCGTCGATATTGGCGATGCCATCTTTCCAGATCTCGTTCTTCCATTCGGGTGTGGGCAACGAATCTTTCAGTACCCTGCCATATCCATACAATGTCGCCGTCTGACAGGTCTTTTCTTCAAGTGTCATTTGCGACAGAAGGTCGGCGATCCGAAGCTCCACCGGCTGGGAGGGATCCTCGAATATATCCTTAACACCATTTTTGTTGAAGTCGATCCAGCCGTCATGATAAATGGAACGGGAAGTCGCTCCTGTGGAACGTTGTTGTTGGCCGTACCCAACAGCGGCTATAAAGAACAGCCACCCAACACAAGCAATTCTTTTCATAGGCCGGCAATATACGCCTATGCGTGCTCATTCCTTTGAAATGACAGGATTAAAATAATGCCGCTCAGGATGCCCGAAATAAAAATGAACTCCTGGCCAGGGATTTCCACCACGCTGTTCATAAATAACAGCTGGGTGAGGATCAGAAAAATGGAGAAAGCCAGCAATACGATTTTTTGGAGCGCCTGCTTCGACCTGCACTTGACGAGGCCGAAAATAGAGATGGCGGAAAAGAAGAGTCCTACTAGTATAGCCATATCCCCAAGATACACCACACGGCCTGCTATTCCAATAGAAAAAATACTAATCAGGATCGAGTGATTGTAACAGCTCTCCGGGGGTAATATCCAGCCCCATCGATAGCATTACAACGGTGGTAAAGAGGACATCTACTTTTCCATCCTCGATACGGCGCAATTTCTCCGGCGTCATTTCGGCAGCGTCAGCTAATTCCTCGATGGTCAACGATCTTTCTTTTCTCAAGGCAGTCAAATATCTGCCGAATCTTTTTAATAACTCGTCCTTCTGGTCCATTAGAACAGGCGTTTAGAGCTCCTCCCCGTCAGGAGGGAGCGGTTTCCGGTGATTTATTCGAGTGGATAGTCCAGCAAGGATGAAGGATGTACTTCAAGGGCTACGGCTAATTGTAAAAGGGTGGTCAACGTTATATTGATCTGCCCCTTCTCGATCTTTGCGATCTTACTGTTATCTATACTGCAAGCATACGACATTTCGCGGAGACTGAAGTCTTTCTGATTTCGGAGTTTTCGAAGATTTTCGCCGAATTTCTTTAACGCTTTTTTATCGCTTGGAGTAATCATTACATATTTTTCTAAAGAACCCGTAAGGTGAAAGATTTTTTCAAAATTTTTGTGGCCTAAAAAGGCCGCAATCATAATAGTTTGCTTTAATTTCATTTTCCCTAGATTTGTGCAAAAGCTCCATGCCCTCCCCCCCCACTATAAAAGAGATTGCCAGGCGGCTTAATATCTCCGCGTCCACGGTATCGAGGGCCCTTCACGATCACCCCAGCATCGGTCTCCGTACCAAAACACGGGTACAGCAGCTGGCCGCCGAGCTCAATTACGAGCCCAACCAGACAGCCATCTTCTTCCAGCAGCGCAAGACCTTTACCATCGGGGTTATTTTGCCCGAGCTGTCCGAAGCATTCTTTTCCGCCGCCATCAGCGGTATCGAGGACATGGCCGGCCGTCACCAGTACTCTGTGCTGATGGGACAATCCCATGATGAGGAGGAAAGGGAAAAACAGATCGTCAGCACGATGAAAAAACACCGGGTGGACGGCCTGATCATCTCCATCGCCAAGAATACAAAGGACTATAGCCATTTCAATATGCTGCGCCAGGCAGGGATCCCCACCGTCTTTTTCGACAGGATACCCAATCTGACAGATATCCATTATGTCGCCTGCGACATGGTGTCAGGCACCGTCCAGGCGGTAAAATACCTGCTGGGCAAAGGCCACCGCGTCATTGGTATGATCAATGGCCCCGACAAGCTCCTGGCCAGCCGCCAGCGGGAAGAAGGCTATATCAAGGCCATGCAGAAACACCGGCTCAAGTACGACCCCACCCTCGTCGTATCCTCCGACCTCACCAAAGAAGGCACCGACAAGGCCATGAACAAGCTCCTGTCCCTGAAAAGGAAACCCAGCGCCATCGTGGCTTTTAATGACTATGTTGCTTTGGATGCCGTCCAGTTTGCCGTAAAGAAGAAATACAAGGTCAACGAAGACCTCACCTTCGTCAGCTACGCCAACCTGCCCATGAGCCACTATACAGCCTTCCCGCCCGTGGCCTCCGTTGAACAGTTCCCCTATTTACAAGGCCAGCGCGCTACGGAGACGCTCCTGGAAATACTCACGTCCAATACGCCGGAGGATGCTGCCGTATCCCCCGACCACTGGAAAAAGGTCATTCTGGAATCCCACCTGGTGGTCCACAACGAAGACTAGCCGCCGCCGGCCGTCGAATCACACTTCCCCCGGCTGCGCCATGGTCCCAAAAAGCGCAATCGTTTGTCTGTCCGAATACAGAATTATCTGGTTATGTTTGATCCATGTTCCCGAGCATCCTGGAGGCCTATGGCCTACCTGAAGACCAATGTTCCATCCGGCCGTTTGGCACGGGCCTTATCAACCATACCTGGAAAGTCAGCTATGGAGCTGCATCGTATATCCTTCAACGTATCAACGACGCCGTCTTCCATCACCCTTCCCTTATTGCGGAAAACATGGAATCCCTGGCCCTTTACCTGCAGACCCATCATCCGGAGTATCTTTTTGTCAAGCCCCTGAATACCCTCGACGGCAGGAACCTCGTCCATTCCGGGGAAGGCTATTTCCGTCTGGTGCCCTTCATTAGGGGTTCCCATACTATTGACGTGGTGTCGGCCACCGACCAGGCCTATCAGGCCGCCCGGCAATTCGGAAAATTCACCAGCCTCCTGGCAGGCTTCCCCATCGCGCGCCTCCATCTGACGCTACCCGACTTTCACAACCTTTCCCTGCGGTACAGACAGTTCGAGGATGCCCTTCAGCATGGCAATCCGGCCCGCATCACAGCCACCAGCGATCACATCGACGCCCTCCGGTCATTCCGGGACATCGTTCATACGTTCGAGGACATCCGCCATCATTCGGGGTTCCGGCTGCGCGTCACACACCACGATACCAAGATCAGCAACGTACTGTTCGACGAGTCGGGACATGGTCTTTGCGTCATCGACCTCGACACGGTCATGCCCGGCTATTTCATCAGCGACCTGGGGGACATGATGCGCACCTACCTCTCTCCCGTCAGCGAAGAAGAAAAAGATATGGAACGCATCGCCATCCGCGACGATTATTTCCGCGCCATTGTCCGCGGATATCTCTCCGAAATGAAGGACGAGCTCAGCGCCGTGGAGATGGACCATATCGTATACGCCGGCAAGTTCATGATCTATATGCAGGCCCTTCGCTTTCTGACAGATCATCTCAACGACGACAGATATTACGGTGCAAAATATGAAGGCCATAACCTCTTCAGGGCGATCAACCAGCTCACCCTGCTGCAACGCCTGACGGAAAAAGAACCTATCCTCAATAAAATGGTACAGGAATCAATATATTCATTTTAAAACCCACATATTATTATGACCAACTCACGAAGACAATTTGTAAAGGATATAAGCCTTGCCGCCGCAGGCGTGGCTATGTTTCGACCCGACCAGTTGTTTGCCGCCGTCCCCGCTGACCGTAAGGTACGCCTGGGATTCATTGGCACAGGCTTCCGGGGTCAGGGTCATGTTGGGCTGGCCCTGAGACGGCCCGACGTTGAAATAGTGGCCGTCTGCGATGTGGACGACCGGATGTTGCAGATGACTACCAACCTCCTGAAAAAGTCCGGCAAGCCCATGCCAAAGATCATTACAGGCGACAACTATGCATACCGCCAGCTCCTGGAAATAAAAGACCTCGACGGAGTCATCATCGCCACTCCCTGGGAATGGCACGCCCCCATGATACTGGACGCCCTGGCAGCCGGCATCAAATATGTAGGCACGGAAGTTATTCTGGGCATCACCCTCCAGGATCACTGGGACGTAGTCAAAGCGGCCGAACAGCACAAGGCCCATGTCATGATGCTGGAAAACGTCTGCTATCGCCGGGATGTGATGGCAGTCCTGAACATGGTGCGCCAGAATGTCTTTGGTGAGATAGTGCACCTGCAGGGCGGCTACCAGCATGATCTGCGCGGGATCAAATTCAACGATGGCAATAACCCTCCCGGCGTCGGCGTAGAGTTCGGTCCAAAAGCCTTCTCCGAAGCCCGCTGGCGTACGGAACACTCCGTGCACCGCAACGGCGACCTTTACCCCACCCATGGCATCGGCCCCGTGGCCATGATGATAGACATCAATCGTGGGAACAGGTTCAAATCTCTCTGCTCCTTTTCGAGCAAGACCCGCGGTCTCCATGATTATATCCTTTCCAAAGGAGGCGCTAACGCACCCAGCGCCAAGGTCAACTTCGCCCTGGGCGACGTCGTTACCACCAGCATCAAATGCGCCAACGGCGAGACCATCCTCTTACAGCACGACACCAACCTGCCCCGCCCCTATTCGCTCGGCTTCCGGGTACAAGGCACCAAAGGACTCTGGATGGATGTCAATAAAGGCATCTACGTGGAAGGCGCCAGCAAACAAGATGATCAATGGGACAACGCACAGGAATGGTATGATAAATACGATCACCCCCTCTGGCGCCGCTGGAGCAAGGACACCCAGGGTGCGGGTCATGGCGGCATGGACTTCTTTGTGCTTCACGCTTTCGTAGAGGCCATCAAGCGAAATGCCCCCACTCCCATGGATGTTTATGATGCAGCCGCCTGGAGCGCTATCACCCCGCTCAGCGAAAGCTCCATCGAGATGGGCAACGAACGGGTAGACTTCCCCGACTTCACCGGCGGACAGTGGATGTACAGGAAAAATGATTTCGCGAGAGGGGATGAATATTAAACGCGCACACCCGTGCGGTAAATTGGCTTGGAGGGAAGCGTGTAGTTTTTTTCTGTACAACTAAAATCTAAGTGTAAAGACTTACTCGGGGCCAATGTTGGAGGAGACGCACTATTATCCGTTTGGGTTGACCATGGCAGGGATAAGCGATAAGGCGCTGAAAGGCCAATATGCTGAAAATAAGTATCGTTACAACAAGGGGTCGGAACTACAGAATAAAGAGTTCAGCGATGGATCAGGGTTGGAGATGTATGAGACGCATTTACGAGAGCTTGATCCACAGTTAGGTAGGTGGTGGCAGATCGACTCGAAGTCGACCATGGCAGAAAGCCCCTATGCAGCGATGGGCAATAATCCCATCTTGCACATGGATCCATTAGGGGATTCCGCGATAGGACCTATCGTTAAGAAAGCTCAAGGCAACGACCCGATAGATTTTAGTATTCCTATTGGTTGGACACCCCCAAGTCCTGCAATGGGGCCGCCGGCTGCCCGCAAGGACCCGCCTACTATCCATAAATCTCACGAATCAGGATCAGAAAGCGGTGAACCGGCTGTCGGAACCACCGTAACAACAAAGGATGTAAGAGAACGGTCCTATGGCAGTGACTGGCTCCTTGGTGTCGTGACTATATCACATACAACAGCACATACAGACGGAACCGAGGGAAAATTTTTAACATTTGATGTTGCATATAAGAACTCTGAGGAAGGCGGTGTCAAAAAGGAAGGTATATCTGTATCATCGGGCCCTGTCACCGCCGGAATAAATTATGATGGATCTGCGGGTGCCGCGCTAGCTTTTGGTAAAACTGATGTGCATGCTGGCTTGGGCATAGGTAAAGGATTGGGGGAAGTAAGTTTTGGCACTGGGCATAAGGATGAAAATGGTAATAGCAAGAGCGTGGATGTCTCCGTAAGGCCAGGTTTGGGTGGCGCAGCGCTATTGTCAATACTAGCTGCACCGGTTGCCCCAGTTATACGATTGGCAACTCTGATTATAAAATAACACATTAATGGTTAAAATAAGAACTTTAAGAGTAATTGGTCTAATCATTTTCTTGGTTATCGTGGCTGTGTTATTGATTACCAGAATAACAGAAGGCATTAAAGGTAATGAGCAAGATGCTTTGAATGACTTGCCATCAACAAGGACCATTACCAACGATGACTCTAATGTAATCAGCCCTCAATATTTGAGGTCTATAAAGCCTCAGAAAAATGAAAACAGTAAATCAGCCGCTCCTGTGTCTTTCCTTCTATTTGAAGATTCATTTCATCTTGTTGTTCATAAGATAAATTTATTGAAAGATCAATCATTAAATGAAATCTTGCTACCCGCGATTAAGGCTTCGGAGCGAAGTAATGGCATCTCTTATAGAGTTTTCAATTTTAATGGATTCTCTCGATTTCAGTGGAGAGGTAACCCCTCTATTCCCGTATCAAGGATATATTTTAATCTTGACGGAGATTCATTGACAAATGAAATTAAAAACGACTCAATTTATAGCTACCATTTATTATGCAATACTCTTGCAATAAAATATACAAAAGACGGCCCCATTGATATTTACATGGAAGGGGAACATTCAACACTATGGAGTAAAGAACTGACACCTTTAGATATTTTGTTCCTCAAGAAAGACAAATGTGTATATTTAATGTTGATGACTCCTTTAAGCCGAAAGTCGGCTATTCCACCCCTGCTTCTATATAATCTTGTTACAGGAGGACATTAGATTAAAATATTCGGACCAATGCTTGTTTTCGAGAACCTGCCCGATGATAGCCAGAGATAAAATGACAATGCCTATTTCGGCGAGCAGGTGGCTTGTCACTTTGAACCAGTAGCCATCCAGTTATTTTTCTACCAGGTAGGCTGGCAACTTGGGAATGATGCAATTGGGTTGGGAAGGAGTGAAATTATCGTTGGGAGATGAAGTAGAAGGTTCGATGCGAGCCCAGACCAGATTAGCGGGCGGTTCGAGCAGCCAAGCATATCCCCATGTGCCATCCGAGGTTCAAGGAATAGTTAGTACTTCCGAAAAGACAAAAGATATAGCGGCCGTCACAAAATCCTTTAATCGCATACTGCACTCTACTCTACTTTGGCATCACTTACTCTTGTTACGGACGCAGGCCTTCCATTTGAAGTTGGAGCGATAGGAATGGGATATGAAGGATTTAAGCCTATAAATGTGGTAGAGAATTTTACACTAAAATCCAATATCCCGAGGGAAGTCTTTAGATTTGATATGAGGACTCCTGAAGAGATCGAACAGGCAAGCGGTTTTACATCGTGGGACGACAATATGAGTTTGGCTGATCATGCGAGTGGCTTTAGTATTCAAAACAAAACAAGCGGATATGTGTAAATTCCTGTCATGTTCACCCACCATTCCTGGATGTTCACCCACCCTTGGGAAGAGGCAATAAAGTAAGAGCTTGATGCGGGTTAAAAATACGAAGGTTATTGGTTGTTCTTCCCTTTTTTTCTTCTCAGTGATTCTCCTTTCAGTTCTATACGGTGAGCATTGGCGGTCAGTCTGTCAAGGATGGCGTCGGCGAGCGTCGGGTCGTTGATGTATTCATACCATTTGTTGACGGGTAACTGAGAGGTGACGATGATGCTTTTCTTATCGTAGCGGTCTTCGAGGAGTTGAAGGAGGGTCAGACGAACTTCCTGTCCGAGGTTTTGTAGACCGAAGTCATCCAGGATGATCAGGGTCTGTCGCTCGAGGTGGTTCAGAAGCTTGATGTATGACCCGTCCAGTTTGATGACAATCAATCGGGTTCATGAGTGAGCGATGTCCCAAGCTGACGAATTGAATTGAGTAAGCTTAGTAAATTCGGGAATAGTCAGAAATACAAATATGAGATTGATCGATATAATAGGGTTGTCGGCTGTTTACGTAAAGATTTTGACAATGGACGTTGGGCATATTAGTCAGGGTAGTATTTTTTTCCCCCGGCCTTGACTTTTGCTCCGGCCAATCAAGGGCCGCTTCCGGGGCCATTGTGCGCATGAGTGCTGATAATTTCTGTTGCACATAGTTGATTTTAATGGGATGGGATAAGGAAGACGCCATATTGCAGCCTTCCATTCACCCGTAGCGACCAGCAGTACTAATCTCGATTAGTATCTGATTCGTGCAACAGCCTTGCTGATGCAGGATGTGTATTTGCATGGTTTGAAGACTCCTTTTTAAGCCGGAAATCCGCCATCCCTTCCCTTCTTCTGTATAATCTTGTTAGGGGAATATAGATTGCTGCCAATCTCTGATGCCGCTACCGTGTAGGGGGGACCATGTAATCAGCGAATTTTTTACCTTTACCCGCATGTTGCCCTTCCAGACCCTTATAGTAATAGACAGGAGCTCCACCGCCCCCGTATATCAGCAGATCGCCAACGCGCTGATCAGGCTCATACGCGACGGTATCATAAAGCCCGGCTCCTCCCTCCCCGGCAGCCGCCAGCTGGCCTCCCTCCTGGACGTGCATCGCAAAACAGTCGAATCCGCCTATGAAGAGCTCTTTATACAGGACTGGATAAAAATAGTCCCCCGCAAAGGCCCCCAGGTATCCCAGCACCTCCCCGAGGTCAGGCCACACAGCTTCATCGACATCCCCCAACAGGCTTCCGGGCAGGACCAGCCTCACACCGCTTACACCCACCCAGCCACCTTCCCCTTCTATAATTTCGGTCCCCCCATCCCTCTCCCGGGCGGAGGAAAAAAATTACGCCCAGTCATCAACGATGGCTTCCCCGACCCCAGGATCGCCCCCATCGACCTGCTCCTGAGAGAATACCGGCGGCTGTTCAACCAGTCCTCCTACAAACGCTTTATTATGTTGGGCGAGCAGGCAGGCTCCGTCAACCTGCGCAACGCCATTATCGACTTCCTCTCCGACACAAGAGGAATGACCTTCAACCTCGATAACATCGTCATCACACGAGGCGCCCAAATGGCCATCTTCATCGCAGCCCGAATGATCATCCGCCCCGGTTCCAAAGTCCTGGTAGGCAGCCCCAATTACTTCATGGCAGATGCCATATTCCGGCAGTTTGGCGCCAACCTGATAAGGGTTCCCGTGGACGACCACGGCATGGACATCGAATTCATCGAAAAATTTATCAGGAAACAAACACCGGACCTGCTGTACATCATCCCCCACCATCACCACCCCACCACGGTTACCCTTAGCGGCGACAGGCGGATGCGCCTCCTCCAGCTCATCGACCAGTACCAGCTCCCTGTCATAGAAGACGACTATGACTACGATTTCCACTACTCCGGCGGCCCCATCCTCCCGCTGGCCAGCGCAGGCCACAACGGTAAGGTCATCTACATCGGATCGCTCACCAAATCCCTGGCCCCACCCCTGCGCGTAGGCTATATGATCGCACCGGCTAATTTCATCGGGCAGGCAGCACAGCTGAGAAGGATGATCGATGTTCGCGGCGACAGCCTCCTGGAAGAAGCCCTGGCCTCGCTCTTCAAAGCAGGCGATATGCAAAAACACCTCAAAAGATCAGTCAAGCTTTACCATCAGCGAAGAGACATCCTCTGCAAGCTCCTCGAACAGGAACTAAAAGACGTCGTTACCTTCACAAAACCACAGGGCGGTCTTGCCCTATGGACAAAGTTTAAAAAAGAATATTCTCTTGCGGAGATCTCCGCAAGAGCAGCAGACCACGGCCTCATGATCAGCGACGGCCGCATGTACGATGTCGACGGCCATCATTTCAATGCCCTGCGCATTGGCTTCGCCTCCATGAACGAAAAGGAGCTGGAAGAGACTGTCGGCCTCTTGAAAAAGTCCGTACGATAGGCCAGGCTGCCGGGCCGTCCCTCACTTCACCGCCACCGCGATCTTCGAATCCGCCGTCCCATAATACAGATACCACCGCCCCTTGAACCAGCCCAATCCCTCGAGGAAACAGACCTCGTTTACCTGACCGGTGATTTCATACGGCTTATCCGGCTTCATAAAATAACTATCCATCCGGTGTAGTATATGTGTAGGTTCATCCCTATCCAGCAGCACCTGCGCCGCGGCATACGTCCCCTCGGCCAGTGTACTGTCCCCAATAGACGGGATGTTCCGGCTATTGTAAATAAGCAGTATACCCTTGTCCGTCAGCATCGCCGGCGGCCCCGACTCCACCAGGTCGCAGTCGAATTTCTTCGCGCGCGTGGGAATGACGATCTTCAGATCAGGCATGGCCAATGCCTGACCCCGCAGTGCAATAGGATCAGCTTCCCCAGAAGACTTTTCCACGGGCGTCCAGTTCACCAGGTCGTCGGAGGTGGCGGCCCAGATATTCTGATCCCCCCAATACATCCAATACTTACCCTTTATCCGCGTGGCCACGATCTTCCCATCCTTTCCGTAGGTGGAGACAATAGCCCCCGATTTCGACCACTTGTCCAGGTACTTGCCATTGTAAGCCCGCGCAAAAACAGGCCCCTGCTTCACCCAGTGCCGAAGATCGCTCGAGACAGCCACCAGCAGTCTGGCCTTGTCCCCGTCATACGCCGTATACGTCATGTAATAAGTACCCTTGTCATCCTCCACCACCCGCGGATCCTCACAGCCCCCCTCCCATTCGTATTTCCTAAAAACATCGTCCGCCGGATACAGCACAGGCTCCGCATCACGGGTAAAATGATATCCGTCTGCGCTCTTCGCCAGCCCGATCCGCGACGTGCCGGCAGGCTTCCCCACCTTGTCCTGCGCCCTGTATAATAGATACAGCGTATCCCCTTTTACCACCACGGCAGGATTGAATACATCCTTTTCCTCCCAGGCCACCGTCTTCTTCCAGATAGGGTCCGTAAAAGTCCCTACCCCCGGCTGCAGCACAGGATTTACACTGTCCACCTTGACAAATGGCAATAGCGCCCAGCTGGTGCTGTCGACGGCAACAGCATCGGTCGAAACCTGTGTAGCAGCATTCTCGCACCCCGCCAAAGCCGCCACCACGACGGCACACAATAAACATCTTTTCATTTAGAGATCTTTTTCAATAATATAAATAGAGTTCACCTCCGCATCTGTCAGCACCTTATTGTACATACGAATATCATCCATTCCTCCGATGAAATAGCTGGCTCCCCAGAAATAGGCCGGGTTGGAATTGTCCGTCATATTATAAAACTCTTTTGGCATTTCATTACCTATTGACAGGTCCACAGGCGATGCCAGGGTCACAGCAGCTCCGGGCACATTGGTCCAGGTCTTCTTCAGTTCGCCGTTGACATAGAACTTCTCGGTGCCGTCTGTATAAGAGGCAGCCAGATGCGTCCAAACGCCGGTAGCCACATTCACCGACCCCGCATCCCGGTCATAGATAGTCGAGGCGGTAGCCACCGTCAAAAAAGGCACCGCGGTACCATTCAGGTTGAACTTATAGCCCCACCACCTGTTCATGGATATCATATAGCTGCCATTCGAGTTGGACGTCATATCCACCCACAGGCTGATGGTAAAGGAGGGCGGATTCAGCTCAGCCGCATAAGGCACCTGTATCAACGATCCGTTGTTAAAACTATAGGCCATATTCGCCCGTCCAAACCTGTCCGCCGTCAGCTGCGGCAAGGTGCCTCCATCCGTGGCAGTCGCCGCGCTGCTCCCTATATAGCCCGTCTTCAAGGCGCCGTCATGACCATGCCCGCTGGAATCCGCGGCATTCCCATTGAACTTCCAGTGTCCGACCAGGTACTGTGCCGACACCTCCTGTATCAGCCTGGTGCTGAACTGCTGTGCGGCCAGCATGAGACTATTATACGCATTGTTCACTTCCTCCTGGGTGAACTTGCCACTCTCCACCTGTCCTGCCAGGTCCAGCGCGGCTTTCAGGTTGCCCCTCGCTCCTACGCTGTAATCCCCCGGTTTATTACCTTCCACGCTGTTGTTATAGACATTCGTCAGGCTGTCCGTCAGCTGGCTCAGCCTGCCTTTATCGGAGTTGTAATTCGGCGCCGGCTGATCGTTCTTCTTGCAGGAGAAGATAAGCGTCGCAGCCAGCAATAAGCATATAGTACGCATGATAATATTTTTTATTTACCTAACTTTTTATTCGTGTCCCGCTCGCTCTGCGGAATGGGAAACCATTTGTTCTTGTCATAATTGAAATTGGGAGCGCCTTTTGAAAGGGCGACGGTGGCATAGGCGCTGCCATAACGGATGACGTCGAAAAATCTGTGGAACTCCATCGCCAGCTCCGACCTCCTTTCTTTACGAATGGCATCCCGCAATTGTGCCTGGTCCGTGGTGGTCACATCAGGCAGCAGGCCCGCCGGCACAGTGCCATAACCGGGCAGTGAAGGGTCATACAGATACGACTCACGCGCACGCCGGCGCACCGAATCTAAAGGCGCCAGGGCTGCAGCGGCATTTCCGCTCTCGTTGTAGGCCTCAGCCAGCACAAGCAGCACGTCGGAATATCGTATGGCTTCATAATTCACGCTTCCATCATTTTTCTTGCCAATAGGCACCTCTGACAGAGGCTGCACCATCTTCTTCGTGATGTAACCCGTCGTGGTCCAGGAAGGATCGAAAGGCGTATCGAAATAAGGATGCCCGGCCCTGCCCACGGTATAGTCCAGCCGCGGGTCGCCGGCTTCAAAATTATCCACCAGGTCCTGGGTGGGATAAAAGAATCCATAGCCGGTGAGGCTGCGGGGCGAGAACCACGCATTCAGCTCATTGCCCTGTATTGGCTGATAGCCTGTGATATGATTCACGGTCAATATGGCCTCGGTATTGTCCTTCGTGGCGGCGCTGAAATTGTCCCAGTATCGGACCGTAAGAGAATACTGTTTGGAATCCACCACCTGCTGCGCGGCCTGTGCAGCCAGCTGCCAGTGGTTGGGAAGAGCAGTATGAAAAAGATAAGCCTTGGACAACAGCGCCAGCGCCGCCCATTTGGACGCTCTTCCAAGATCAGCCCCATGCGTGGCATCGGGAAGGTCAGACGCCGCCGCCAGACAGTCCGCCTCCACCTGCCGGAAGATACTGTCCTGCGAAAGGGCCGGACTTTGCAGTTCCTCCGGTGTCTCTACCTTCAGATGCAAAGGAATATCCCCATAACAGCTGGTGAGGACAAAATAATAATAGGCGCGAAGGAATCTGGCCTGCGCGATCACCGACTTCTTTACAGCATCCGACACTTTTGTATTGGAGGCGGGCAGCCCATCCAATACCACATTGCATTTGAATACTCCATCGTAATACCGCTGCCAGACCGCCTCTACGGCCGAATTGGTGGTAAGTATATTGAATTGATCGATGGCGTCAAAGTCGGCCTGATCCCCCGGCTGTCCCCCCTTGATGGCATCGTCGGATGCGACATCTCCCAATACCCAGACGGCGTTGGAAGCGCCCGACGTAAAGCTGAGAGGCGCATAGGCCGCATTCAGCGCCAATTGCGCATTGGCGTCAGAAGTAAAAAAATTGTCGGGGGTCGTCTGCCCCAGCAGCTGCTTGTCGAGAAATTTTTTACATCCGCCGGTAACCACCGCAAGGACGCAGAAAGATAAAATAAGAATACGCTGCATATAAGAAGTTTGAAGATTAGAAATTGATATTCACACCAGCCGTATAGGTCCGCGCGGATGGATAGGTTCCCCAGTCGATACCCACAGCCCTATCTCCATCCCCTGCCGTAGCAGCATTGGCACTGGTGGCCATCTCAGGATCGAGACCGGTGTATTTGGTGATGGTGAAGGCATTTTGCACGCTCACAAAGAGCCGTATACCGGATACTTTCCAGCGTGACAGTGTTCCGGCGGGGATACGATAGCCAAGCTGCACATTCTTCAGCCGAAGATAGGAGCCATTTTCCAAAAATCTCGTGGAAGCCTGCTTGTTATTCTGCGCCCCGGTCCAGCTCAGACGCGGGAAGGTATTGGTGGAACCTTCTTTTGTCCAGGCCTTGTTCGCAGCGCGTTCCGTAATATTGAAGCTCCGGTAGAATCCCTCGATGTCGGTGAGCACCTGGTTATAGATCTTATTGCCACTGACTCCCTGAAAAAAGAGGGTCAGGTCCAGCTCTTTATAAGAAAGATTTCCCGTAAACCCATATGTAAGCTTCGGTATCGCGCTCCCCGCATATACCCTGTCATTCTGGTCGATGACACCGTCATGATTGATATCCCTGAACTTCACATCCCCCGGCATGATACCCGCCCCCTGATACGCATGCGTGAACACTTCCAGCGGGGTCTGGAAGATGCCATCCATCTGCAGCAGGTAGAACTCTCCGATAGGCTGCCCTTCCGTGGTAGTGGTGCCGTAAAGATTGTTGTCGATACGCCCCCCCGGAATAGGCCGGCCGCCGGCCAGGGAAAGTACTTCATTATGGACGGTTGCAAAATTCGCGCTGATCTCATAACGCCAGTCCCTGTTGATAACCTTCCGGTAGTTGACCTCGAACTCAAAGCCCCGGTTGACTACGGATCCGGCGTTTTCAGTAGGATTACCAGCTCCGCCGCCGCTGCTGGGCGCGGGTATGGACAGGAGCATATTGCTGGTCTTCTTGTTGTAGTAGTCGACGGTAAAATTCAGTGAGTTATTGAACAGACCCAGGTCCACGCCTATATCCGTCTGCGTGCTCGTCTCCCACTTGACATTGGGATTACCCTTGGATATGATAGTATAGCCGGGTACAGGCGTCCCTCCAAAAGGATAATAGCCCCCGCTGGGCCCCATGACAGAGGTATAGGAATAATTGCCGATCTCCTGGTTGCCCAATTGCCCCAGGCTGGCCCGCAGCTTCAGCAGCGACACGTTGCGGACATTCTGCATAAAGCTTTCCTTGTCGATACGCCAGCCCACAGCGCCGGAAAAGAAGTTGCCATACCGGTCGTGGGGATCCAGTCTTGAGCTCCCATCCCGCCGGAAGTTAAAGCTGGCCAGATACTTATCGTTGTATTGATAGCTCAGCCTGCCAAAGAGGGAGAACAATGCCCACTGGCTCTCATTCCCTCCATTCAATGGATTCAGCGTTCCATTGTCCAGGTACTGGTAGGTGCTGCCCTGGTTTACATAGGCGGTGCGGCTGGCGGATATCTGCCGTATGGCATTGTCGACGGCTTCCGTTCCTAACAGCACCTCCAGGCCATGCTCCCCGAAATGTAAATTATAGGTGGCGGTATTGGTCCAGTTATAGGTAAAATTGTTGCTATAGGATTGGGCCAGCGAGTTGGGAATATTTTGAAATCGCAGAGGCCCGCCCCAGGTAGGATAGAATTGCTTGTACTCCGATAGGATGAGATTGGTGCCGATATCGCTGCGGATCCGCAGGTTCTTTATGGGAGTGATCTCCAAAAAAGCATCGCCTAACAAAGAGTAGTTATAGAAATTCCGGTCGGTATTGGCGGCCAGCCCCACCGGATTAAGCCCATCCCCAAAAAAGTACGCGAGCGAATCAGGCGTCGGCAGATCCAGATACTGGCCCGGAGCATAATAGACAGGCAAGGCGGGCGTACGGAACAGCGCATACCGCACGACACTGGCTCCGGGATTGCCATTCCCATATCCATCTCCCGAGCTGCCCACCTGACGGGTTTTGTTATAGGCCAGATTCATGTTGGTCCCGAACTTGAACATTTTGGACAGCGTGCTGGTCACGGAGCTGCGAATGCTCAGCCTGTCATACGCCGAATTTTTGATCATCCCATCCTGGGTAAAATAAGCGGCAGATACCATATACTGCGTATTCTCACTGCCACCGCTCACCGAAAGCTGCATATTGGTCAGATTGGCCGACTTCATTATCTGATGTTGGTAATCTATGTTTGGCAGCGTATCCAGCATTCCCAACGGTATCTGCTTTCTCCCATCCACCGCTGCCGCCGTGTTAAAGGCGGTGACATACTGCCGCGTATCCGTCATCTTGATATACCTCTCCGGCGTCTGTGCTCCACTATAAGCATTGAAGCTGAACCTTGGCTTGCCGCTCCGTCCTTTCTTCGTCGTGACAAGCACCACCCCATTGGACGCCCTGGCTCCATAAATGCTGGCCGAAGAGGCGTCCTTCAATATGCTGATATCCTCGATGTCGTTGGGGGAGATGGCATTGATACCATCCTTCGTAGGCACCCCGTCGATGATATACAGAGGGTCGTTGTTATTGATGGTGCCGATACCCCGGATCCGTACGGAAATAGGAGTTCCCGGCGCACCGGTGGACTGGGTAATAGCCACGCCCGCCGCCTTGCCCTGCATGATCTGGCTCACATCCCCCACAGGCAGATTGTTCAGGTCGCCGGCCCGTATGGTGGATACGGCGCCCGTAAGACTTTTCTTCCGGGTAGTGCCATACCCTATGACTACCACCTCGTTGATATTCCCCGGCACGGCCTGCAAAACAATGGTAAATTGTGTCCTGCCTGCCACAGGTATTTCCTGCTCCTGGTACCCGATATAGGAGATCACCAATGTTGCCTCTTCCGGGGCCACCAGACTAAAATTACCACTGGCATCCGTGGAGACGCCCAGGGAGGTTCCTTTCACCTTCACGCTGGCCCCCGCCAGCGCATCGCCACCGGCAGACAGCACCTTCCCGCTGATACGCACGTCACCCACGTCCATCACGAGCCTGGCAGTCACTACCACCAGATTGCCCGACAATACCTGATAGGTCAGCGGGGAACTGCCCAGCACCTTGTCCAGTATCTGCGGGACAGTACGATCCACTACTGCCACGTCGATCTTTTCCTGCCGGGGCAGCACGTCATCCTTGTAGACAAATGTGTAATTGCTTTTTTTCTGCAGCAGCTCGAAGAACTGGGCCCAGCTGATGCCCTTCTCGCTGAGAGTGATCCTATCCTGGGAATGAACCTTTGCGGATACCTGTAAAAAGGTAATTAGTAGTAGGGCAATCGCTAGTTTCATACGCAAGAGAATTTCACTAACATTTTTTTTCATACATTTGAAATGTTGAGGTTAAATAATCAGATGCCTGGCTTCCGGGCGGAATGTAGGTATCGGTCTATGATTATACCCAACTCTTCAGGAGGTGTGACAGCACTTCCTGTTTTTTTGGGCAAGCTCGTTATATCGTTAGTCGTTATTACATACTCCTTATTTTGATGTGATGTGTATGGTATCTCCCTCAATGCGATAATGGAATCCCAATGATATCTGCAATGCATCCATTACATTTTTGATAGGCTGATCCTTGAAATAAGCCGTGAGCCTGTCATTCAGGTACCGCTGGTCCTCGAAGCTGAAATGGATATTATACCATCTTTCCAGCTTCCTGCTCACGTCGGAAAATGCTTCGTTCCGGAATACCAGCTTGTCCTCGACCCAGGAGGTTTCTATAAGCGTTTTGTATTGGGGGTCAGGCGACACCGTCTCGCGCGCCATAGATTTAGTCCTGACCTGTTCTCTCACAGGTATCACTACCTTCTCATTAGGTTTCAGGACAATGCCCGTCCGCTCGCCCCCGGGCCAGTCTATCTCTACCTTGCCACTGATCAGCGTAGTCTCTATAGTGGAGTCGTTGGGATAGGCTTTTACATTGAAGGAAGTGCCCAGTACCTTTATATCCAGCTTGCCGGTGTGTATGACAAAAGGATGCTCGGGGTCGTGCTTTATATCGAAAAAGGCTTCCCCTGTCAGCGTCAGCTCCCGGCGACCCTCCGCATAGGTAACCCTGGACCCCGCATTGAGCCAAAGCTTCGAACCATCCGGCAGCTCCTGGTAGCTGCGCGTCCCATACCGGGTCGCTATCTCCTTATTATGTACAGGAGCGCTGCTCGCCACTATTTCACGTTTATCCCCACGATACAGCAGAACGCCACCCACTATCAATACCAGCACCGCCGCAGCAGCAGCCCACCACCGCCATACCACCACCTTCGGCATAGCGACAACGTCAGCCGGCTCCGCAACAGGCTCATGCATAATTCTCCCCAATCCGCGCTCAAGCGCTTCCTGCTCTTCCCCGGCGCTTGCGCCTTTTGGCGTCTCCCGCATTCCCTGCAGCACCTGTAAGGTCACACGCAGTGCCGGATTGGCGAGCATAGCCCATTCCAGCTCTTCATTTTCTTCGGGTGTTAATTCTCCCGCCAGATGCCTTGCCAGCAAGACGTCTATTCTGTCCTGATCCATGGTAGTATAATAAGGTTATCCATAGCAGACAACCGGTCTGCCGGAAGAAGGACACGCCACTCGCAAAAAACCCTTAAAAGGAAAATAAAAAAATTCTACCTTTATCACTAGCTTCAGAAAAGAGCTCGTCCGAAGGTTCTTGCCATGGACACTACCATAACCATACTGCATGATAAGATAACTGCGCTCAACGACGCGCAAGCGTTCGAAGAATGCTATCGGCAATATTTCGTTCGACTGTATCGCTTCTGCTTCTCCATCGTTCATCAAAAACAGCCTGCCGAAGACATCGTTCACGATGTATTTATGCAATTGTGGAAGAAAAGAGAGGGATCACCCTCCATTCGCAATCTGGAGGTCTATCTGTATGTGTCTGTAAAAAATCTTTCATTAAATTATCTCCGCAATATCTCCACCCACACAGTGGATATTGCCGAACGCAGCCATGAATATATCCAGTTCAACGCCGACCCCGAGACCCTGCTGATCCACTCCGAGGCCGTTAAAAAAATGAATGCAGCCATCCGGAGTCTGCCCCCCCGCTGCAAGCTCATCTTCAAGCTCATTAAGGAAGATGGGCTGAAATACAAAGACGTCGCCACCCTCCTCGACCTATCCATAAAAACAGTCGAGGGACAATTGGCCATTGCCATGCGCAGGCTGGTCCAGGCAATGGAAGATTAAGTAAATATTATTATTCATACCAATCCTCGATCTGGTACGAGATAGGCCTTACCAGGATCGTGCATTTTGGGGAATCGGTTTCCCACCCATCGCCCCTTTTACGAATCAATCCACAGTATACGTTGTTAAGGAACACCTGAAAAGCCGTCGGCTTCCGGTTCTGGGCGCCGGCCTGCAACGGCTGTATCTCACCACGGTATTGTTTTCCTTCGAAGCTGAAATGGATAGGGAATCTATTGAACATAATACGGGTTTTTATATAGGCTATCGAATTTTCATGCCAGGGTGGCAGCACCGGTCGGGCAGCCGGGGCATTCCTTTTGTGTGCATAGCCGCATGGAAAAAACAGCAACTTTGACATTGAACATTCCCAATACGTTCAAGCAGCGCGTAGTCGTCATCGGCGGCGGGTTCGGGGGAATGAATGCTATTAAGAAATTGCGTAATAAAGGCTACCAGGTAGTTCTTTTCGACAAGAATAACTACCACACTTTTCAACCCCTGCTCTACCAGGTGGGCACGGCCGGATTGCAGCCCGACAGCATCGCCAGCCCGCTGAGGAACACTTTTCAGCACTATAGTGACTTCCATTTCAGGATGCTGCCCGTGACTTCCATCGACGTGGAGAGAAGCACGATCTCCACCCCTGTAGGCAATCTTTATTATGACTACCTCATCATCGCAGGGGGTGCCAAACCTAACTTTTTTGGTAACAAGGACGTGGAACAATACTCCCTTCCCCTGAAGTCCATTCCTGACGCCCTCAATCTGCGGAGCCAGCTCATGCAGGTGCTGGAACAGGCCAATATGGTCATCGACCCTGTCTTTCGAAAAGCATTGCTTACCATCGTCCTGGTAGGCGGCGGTCCCACAGGCGTGGAGACGGCAGGCGCGCTCGCTGAGCTCCGCCGGCATGTCCTGCCCAAGGATTATCCCAGCCTGGACTTTAGCGAAATGTCGATCCACCTGATAGAAGGTCTGCCCAGACTGTTACCGACCATGTCGGAGAAGGCCGGCGCACGGGCCAAACGCGATCTGGAAAAAATGGGGGTCACCGTCACCCTCAATTCCATGGTCCAGTCCTATGACGGTAGCCAGCTCACCCTGAAAGATCAGCTTCCCATCAATACCTATACGGTTATCTGGTCCGCGGGAGTGCAGGGGGATACAATACCGGGCCTGCATCCGGAATGGGTAGAAAAGGGAAGGATCATCATCGACGAACACTGTCGCGTCATTGGCAGTCCCAATATCTTTGCCATCGGCGACATCGCCATCATGAAAACCAAAGACTATCCCAAGGGCCATCCCGGCGTGGCGCAGGTAGCCATCCAGATGGGGAAATATGTCGGTAACTACCTCGTGAGCGACATCGGCGATAAAAATTCCAAACCCTTCCATTATTTTGACAAAGGCTCCCTGGCAACCATCGGCCGCGGCCATGCCGTCGCAGACCTGCCAAAGAAATTGTATTTCGGCGGCCGCCTCGCCTGGTGGATCTGGCTGTTCGTACACATCAACTACCTCGTCAGCTTCCGGAATAAGCTCCTCGTCTTTGCCAACTGGATCTGGAACTATTTCACCTTTGATAAAGGCAATCGGCTGATCATCCGCCCCTATACGCCGAAACAGTCGCCCACGACTGTCCCGTTTTCCCCTCCCGTTACGTAACCAGTAGTCTCCGGTCCTCTCCGCTATATCATAGACTCTTTTCATTACAGGAAGCGGTCTTTCCGAGGCTATCTCTATTCCCATTCTATCAATAACAAATTGTTATTCAATTTTTTATAACTTAATAGACAGAAACCAATTACTCGTTTCTTAAGCTTTTCACCGGATTTGTCTTTGCTGCCTTAAGGGAGTGAAAGCTTATCGTAATCAACGTTACAACGAAAGCGAGAATGGCTGCGCATAGAAATATCCGCCAACTTAAATTGATACGATAGGCGAAGTTCTGAAGCCACTTATTTGCAAAATACCACGCCACTGGTGATGCTATAATTGCCGCAATTACTACCAGCTTGATGAAATCTTTTGACAGCAGGAACATCAAACTGAACACCGAAGCCCCAAGTACCTTTCGAATCCCTATTTCCTTGGTTCGTTGGGCCACAGTGAAAGTTGCAAATCCAAATAAGCCCAGTGCAGCTATAAATATTGTAAATGCGGTAAAAGCATTCAATATTTTGGAAAGCCTATCCTCTGCCCTATACTGGGCATCATGGGCATCATCCATAAAAGTAAATTCGAAAGGCGCCTCGTTGTCATATCTTCCATAAATTTTCCTTAGCTCCTGCAAAAGCAAAAATGAGTTTGTATGCGGCTTTAACCTTAAATAAAAACAACCGCCCTTTTGCATCCATTTGGCGGCCGAATCGTTCCCGTTCGAAATAAAAATGCATAAGCCATCGATCTTAGCCTCCAGGGACGAGTAATTAAAATCCTTCAAAACTCCGGCTACGGCATATTTATCATCGATCTTTTTATTAATGGGGTCTGCACCGAGGTTCAATTTCTCGGCCGCCGTTTCATTAAGTATTACGGAAGATTTGTTATCCAGGTATTCCAAAGGGTCAGCAGGCGCTATTTTCCACCTTAAACCAAGCATAGGAATAAAATGCTCATCTACATAAAGCGAACGCATCATCAGCACCTTATCACTGTTGTTCGGCACAACCGCTAACATATCATAATTTTTGTACATGACATTAAGGGCTACGCTTGATTCCTGAACAGAGGCTAAAGCCGATATCTCCTTTTTTAAAGACCCATAGTGCTTACCCGCTTTGGACGAAAATGGCACCATTAATACATTGTCCTTATCGATCCCTGTTTCGGCAGTTCTCAAAAAAAACAGCTGCCGGTTAATACTTATAGCGCAAATGATAAGTATTATTGAAATGGTGAACTGAAAGACAGTAGACACTTTTCTTACACTTACGACGTTGTTGCGTTCAGTTACCCTGGCATATAGCACAAGGACAGGCTTGAATGCCGACAGGATTATTGCCGGGTATGACGCCGACAAGGCAATCGATATTACAAAAAGGGCCGCGCACGATAATAACATTCGTTGACTAAAAAGAAAAGAACTATCAATATTAAGTTTCAGGAAATTGAAAAAGGTATTTCTGAATGCTAAAACAAAAATAAAGGCAACAGCAAAGCTTATAGCGGTATATAAGGCAGATTCAAAAAAGAATTGAGAGGCTATCGCCTTTCTCTGTGCCCCCATTGCTTTTCTGACACCTATTTCCTTGGCCCTCGCAGACGAACGGGCAGTGGAAAGGCTCATATAGTTTACCAAAGCAAGCAGTAAGACAAGACCCGCTATCAATGGAAATATGTACAGGTATTTTGTATTGGTTCCGCCGCTATATTGATGTATTTCAGTCAGCGGCAGAGCTATATACCTCGAGACATTTTCATTGTTGCCGTACTTTATTTCATCCAGATGCTGCATAGCCCTTTCCGCCTTTGCGAAGTCACTTCGCTTTTTAAGCAAAAAATAGGTCGTAAATGAATTGTTATCCTTTTTTAACGCATCACTCTCCTCGCTCATCGATGCCAGGCTCGGAATAGAAGCCACAAAATCATATTTCACGCTTGAGTTGGATGGCGTTGGCGCAGCCACCCCGGTTACCAGGAAATTGTAGCCATTGTTGTATCGGATGGATCTCCCAATCGGATCTTCACTTCCAAAGTATTTCTTAGCGGCTTCTTCCGACAATACAACGGTAAAAGGATCCTTTAAAACAGAGGTTTTCGCTCCCCTCCGCAGTTCGAAAGAAAAGAAACTAAAAAAATTGCTGTCCGCAAAAATAAAATTCTGTTCCGCGAACTTCTGCGTCGGAGAGGAAGCATTGGCCACGACTGTATGGCTGCCGGCGGCCTTGATCCGCAAATAAGACTGGATCGACGGCTCGATACGCATGGCAGATGGGGCGCTTGAAAAAGGTTGATTCATCATGAATATCGAATCATTCCCTAATTTAAGCTTGGCTTGCATCCAGCATATTTCTCCGGCGTTTGCATGAAATTTATCATAACTGTATTCATGTTCGGCGTATAACATGATAAGCATACAAACGGACAGACCTATGGAAAGGCCTGTTATATTGATGATGCTATAGATCTTATTGCGTTTCAGATTTCGCCACGCCGTTTTCAAATAATTTTTAATCATAGAAAATAGTTTACTATCAACGGATATATTCATGCGCCGAAGCAGCTTTAATGATGGAATAATAAAGCATTTCCAGCAATCGCATACTTTTAGTAATGATCAGCGCCTGTGCATGCAGACCCGGACTATACTGTATTGCTCTATTTTGGTTGGTTATCAGCCCTCTGTCGAGCCTGACGATGCCCGAACGGGCGCTGTCCCCGGCTCCATTCGAAATCTCTGCCAATGAGCCACTCACGAACTCGCTTTCCTTGTAAGCATCAATTGAGCTGCTATTGTTAACAAACAAGAAAAGAGTCATTCAAACATGTTAAGAAACGATCATAGAAGGCGGGAAAGGCACCTCTTAGATGGGAGGTTAGGGGGAACAAAATAATGGGCGCTGCTGATGGGAGATAGATCTAACGCTTGTGTAGCAGTTCGAACATGTGCCATATAAGATAAGTGTTTGTGGTTTGGACGGGCGACATAAATTGTCACGTATACACTAAATGTAGGAAAAATTCTATTAATAATATTTTATTTTTTAAAATAAAGGGCAGTCCTGAAGAACCACCACCAATGATTAATTTCGAGTACAAAAAAGAGGCCACCCCTGCCGGGACGACCTCCTTTTATCACTAAGTTAACCTTAGAGACTATCTTTCCGATACTGTTTCGTTTTTTCCTTTTCCTTTTTGGCTTTCGCAGCTATCTGCGCTTGCAGATCCGCATCATATGGCCTGCTAATGCCATGCTTGTCATCAGGGACACCCATAGAAGTGGATGGACCACCTTTGGCGCCCATATCCCTTTCTTTATCTGCATTGCCGGTAGAAAAACCAGCATTGTCTGTCTTTGGATTTGGCATAACCTTTATTTTTAGTGTGATACAATATATTAGTACCCACTAAATAATTATGCCAGCCGGCGCCGCCATACAACTCCTTGTCTCTCATTGCCCTTTTCTCCTCATCGGATGGTGGGAAAAGCCATCCCCGTGATTTTTCGGTACAGGTCCACGGCATACAGGTCGGTCATCCCGGCTATAAAATCTACCACCGATTGAATATCATTGTACAGGCTCCCAGCCTCCCCCTTGATGATAAATTGCTTGGACATCAGCTGTAACAGCTTCTCCGACTTGGCATTACGCGGATTCAGGACAGCCCCAAAGAACTCCTTCAGCATCCCCCCGATGACATTGTACCCCGCTATCTCTATCTCCACCACGCTCCGATGATTATATATATGCTCCACGGAATATTTATCGATCTTTTTCATCAGCGCCAGCTCCCGCGCCGGCAAATAGTCGATCAACGATTTTTCCACCTTCCCCTCCAGCAACAGCTCCTCCTTCTCCATGAACACATCCCGCACCCGGTAGATCAACAGGTTGATCAGCTTGGCGCGCAGGAATTGCACTTTCTGGTTGTCGTCATTTATTTCATGAAACACCTTCTCCACTCTTTCACGTGCATCATACCCTTTCTCCTCATCAAAAAAGGAAAGAAAAAGGTCCTTGATCGTATCGATGGAGATGATGTTCAGACGATGCGCATCCTCAAAGTCGATGATACGGTAACAAATATCATCAGCCGCCTCGACGAGATACACAAAAGGATGACGGGCATAGATATGTTTTTCCGGGTCCAGCCGCGGTATCCCCAGCTCCTCCGCTATCATCTGGTATGTCCCGATCTCACTGTCGAAGAAACCTGATTTCTTTGTCGCTAATTGTTGCTTGTTGAACCCGTTCAGACTGTCCGACGGATATTTTACAATGGAGGCCAGCGTGGCATAGGTCAGCCTGAATCCCCCCGGCGCCTCGTTAAAGTGATATGTCAATGTCCTGAAGGCGTTGGCATTCCCCTCGAAATAAAGAAAATCCCGCTGCTGATTGGGCGTCAGCTCCTCCTTAAATCGTCGTCCCCCTTCTCCATCAAGCCCCCGAAAAAAATTGCGGATGGCGTCTTCTCCGGAATGACCGAAAGGAGGATTTCCAATATCATGCGCCAGACACCCGGCCGCTATCACGGACGGAAGCTCGTATTTATAGAATTCCCGGATCTCCTCCCCCTGCCCGGTACGCGGGTCCGTCAAGGCATCCCTTTCCGACCCGGCATTCAGCCCCCGCCCCGCATACTTTTCAGCCAGCGCATCTCCCACTGCCTTCCCGAGGCTCCGCCCCACGGAAGCGACTTCCAAACTGTGTGTCAGCCGGTTATGCACAAATACCGGCCCGGGCAACGGAAATACCTGGGTCTTATTCTGCAATCTGCGGAAGGCGGAAGAAAATATGATACGGTCATAATCCCTGAGAAAAGAAGTGCGGCGGTCGGCCCCCGATTGCCCCCCCGCTCTCGGCCGGGCAGATCCCGTCCGGAGAGGACTATACAATTGCCCCCAATTCATTTTTTGCATGGTGGCAAATATATATATTACTTTACATCGTATACGATATAATCCTGCATCCTCACCTCCAGGCCAGCTCCCGCATCCACCACCCGCACACCCACATGATGCCTTCCCCTGGGAAGCCCGTACTTCCAGCAGAGATCATGACGACGGGTAATAAAGTCCGATGGCAGCCGCACCAATTCCGCCTTCCCGCCATCGATCGTCACCTCCATCATTACCACTCCTTCAGCCGCCTTGCCGGTACCGCCGGCTCCGCCGGCCCCCTCAGCCTTGAATACGCCTCCCCTCAAAACAAAGCCCGTCCCGTTAAAGTCAAACCCCTCATCCTTCACCGGCCTGCGAGCGAAAGGTGTCTTCGATACCACCCGCATACCGGGAAAACACTGTTCCAGCCGAACGGTCTTCGGCTTTTGCAGTAATATGCTCACCTTCCCGTCAGTCACCACGCCTCCATGCCGGCGGATATTTTCCAACGCATGATGCAAACCGATAGCATATACCCTCTCCAGCGACATATGCGTATACTTGAAGTCGATGTTCTCCGCCTCCTTCAGCCCCATCTTCCAATACGACGGAATATGATTATACCCCAGCATCGCCCCCAATATCCCGCCTACCGTGGAAGGATTGCAATCCGCATCCTGCCCTGCCCTCGTTGCTACCTCCAGGCTCCTGGAAAAATCGCCGTTACCATATAACAAACCCATGACCACATACGCCGCATTGATCTTCGCATCGATGTCAAAAGGATCATTCACTCCATCCGGACAGCCTTTTTCATCCGCCCATTTCCGCTGCAATTGCTGCCAGCAGCTATGCCAATCATTCGGACTTGTACGATGCCAGTCTATCACATCCGAAATACATTTATAAAAGTCGCTCTCCGCCGGTATGGTCTTCAACGCCTCTGTAACGATATAGGACACATCATTCGAAACGAAAGCCATCGAATACATCGCCCCCACAAATACGCCTCCATACCATCCATCCCCATAATTCATGATATGCCCCACCTTGTCGCTGATAGCGCTGGCCGCGTTCGGCATGCCCGGACTCATCAATCCCGCAAAATCCGATTCTATCTGGTAGTCGATGTCATCCGCATGAGGATTGTTCATCCAGTGACCCGACCCCGGAGGCCGAATGCCCTGAAGAATATTGTATCGCGCCGCCTGGTTGGCATGCCACAGCTTATATTCCGCATGGGCAAAGGCGCTGGCAAAAGAATCCACCGGCGCATCCAGTCCCAGCCTCTCCATCACTTCCACAAAGCTCAGGTCCATATAAAGATCATCATATAAGCCCGGGTCCTCCAGCATCGTCTTCTTCAGATAGCCATCATACCAGGTCAATGGCTGGTCGTCCTTGATAAATTTCCCCAGGTATCGGAACTCATACGGTCCTCCAAACGTCACCCCAATGGTCTGCCCCGCCCATCCTCCCGTGATCTTATCCTTCAGCTCATCCATCATCAGGGTCAATGTATCCTTCTCCCGCTTGCCACCCTTGACAGTCGTCACCAGCATGCACGCAGTCGCCAGCGTCAGCGCCAGCCTCGGAAGCCATGTCATTTTGTTGGTTTATAAAGTATATGGTTGGTCAGTACACCAATGCCGTCTATCTCGATATCCACCCTGTCATTCTCCTGCAATGTAAACTCGTTGGGCGGCACCAGACAGGTGCCCGTCATAAGATAGCAGCCATTTACAAAATCCGTCTCACGGTACAACCACCCTGCCAGCTCCGACAGCCCCCGCTTCATCTGACTCACCGGCACCTCGCCCTTGTACACCTGCTTGCCATCCCGGGTGATGGTCATATGTATCATCGAGCTCAATGATATAGGCTCCTTCGGCACATAGAGACAGGGACCCAGCGCCGCGCTTCTCTCATAGACCTTTGCCTGCGGCAGATACAACGGGTTCTCACCCTCGATGTCCCTTGAGGACATATCGTTCCCAACGGTATATCCCTGTATATTCCCTTTTGAATTGATGAACAGCGTCAGCTCCGGCTCCGGCACGTTCCAACGGGAGTCCCTCCGTATATAGACAGGCTCTCCATGGGCAGCCACCCGGTGAGGCAGCGATTTGAAAAAAAGCTCGGGCCGTTCGGCCTCATATACCTTATCATAAAAATCAGCGCCGCCGGACGTCTTCGACTCCTCCATCCGTGCATTACGGCTACGCAGATAAGTGACCCCCGCAGCCCATACCTCCTGCGAACCGATAGGAGGAAGGATATCATTGGTGGCGGCTACTTCTTTAGCGGAGGTTGTCGCCTTCTCCAGGTACGGGTAAAGACCTTCTCTGTTCACCAGCTCGTCCCACGGCTGATCCAGCTGATAGAATTTCCCGGCGGCTTCTAAAATATTACCTTGCTTTGTCCGATATAGCTTCATACGGTTAATCGTTTAACAGGAGCAAGATAGGGCATATTTTTTATTCCACCACCAGCAGCCACCCTTTCCCCCTGGCCACGGGAATGTCCTCATCCGCGCGAAAGCTCTTCCCCGGCTGAAAGCCGCTGATCTCCGGCGCCTTGATCGTCGCATGTGCCGCATCGATACCCAGCCGCTGCCAGTCTATCTGCAAACGCACCGTCGTATCTTCTTTCGCCCAGCTGGCCAGAGACAGCAGGGCCTTGCCCTTCTTCAGCCATACAGTGACAGGCACATCCGCCCTTCCTGTCGTCACGGGACAATTGGGACTCCAATAGCCGATCATCTTTGTCCCTTGCATGCCGAATTCATCCCATGCTTTCCAGATAGGCCGCGGATCAGCATTCGCCGTCCATGGCATCCGGTTCGTCATTCCATATACCATTCCCCGCCAGGGATTGCCGCCGCCTTCCAGCATCTCCCCCATCAGTCCGAAAGGAATACCGCTCACTTCCGTCAAAAAGAAGTCCGGGTTGTTTTTCTCATAGTCGAAATACTCGCCGAACCACAACCGGTTGAGATAAGGGAAATGCTCCATATACAGGTTGGCGCTGTTGTTATATCCATCCCTTGGATTATACTGATTGGCGGAATGCAGATCGATGATCCCGGGATGCCCGTCCTGCGTCAGCACCCGCTTGATGCGTTTCATCGTCACCCGGTCGAAGGCCACATCATCCAGGTAGATCCCGTCGATGCCTACGTGCTGCACCAGCCAGTTCATGCCCTCTACATAGTAGTTGTGCCACCGGCTCATCCCGCTGTTGATGATGGCGGCATCCTTTATCTCCGGCACAAACCAGGCAGGGATATAGTCGTCCCCTACATGCTCCTGCAGCCAGCTAAAGCCGCCGCCGGGCCCGTGAGAATATATTTCATCCCCAAGACTCCTGAGCGCCCACAGCTCATAGGCCCTGTCCGAGAGCTCGCGCACTGTATTATAGATCTTCACCTTCAATCCCAGCGCATGCGCGCTGTCGATATATGATTTCATCTTCCTCCATTCGATAAAAGGATAGTTGATCCAGGGATTGATGGGAGTGGCATGATGGATATTTATCACTGTAGCTCCCGTCGCCTTTATCGTATCGAGGTTATTGTATCGGTGATAGAACCGCGTGGCCCATTGAAAATCCGTGTTCAATACATGAAACGGAGTGATCAGCAGATGGAAATTGTAGTAGAGGGTATCTCCTTTCTTCATATGCCGCGTGCCGGAAAAGTTATTTACCAGCATGGACTTTCCTTTGATGCCTACCGTAATGCCGCCCTTTCCCTCATTCCCCCAGGAGGCAGGCAGTAGCAAGGGCTTTTGCAGATAAAAATTGGTGTTCAATGGACGGACATAGCGTTCGTCACGTAACGAATATTGCAATCCCGCATTTACGGTTCCAATCCAGGCGCCATCCTGGTTTTTATGCGCTACATCCCATTTCCATTGATAGGTGCTGTCCGGTCGATAGCCCCCTTTCAGGCCCAGCCCCATCATATATTTCGCTTTCTCCGGCTGGAAAGGGATATGCATGGTGATATCCTTTAGGTCCAAGTCCTGCAATGCCGTCACTTTCACTTTATAATCCAGGTATCCGTCAAATTCCAGCGTGGCGCTCACCTGCATTTGCAATTCTTCCGAGGTGCTGGTCGCATTCCATTGCACCGTTCCCGCTTCCTTACGCGTAAAATGAACACCCTGAGGGGTCAGCCGGATTTCCTTCCCATCCCTGATGAAATGAAAATGGATATTCTCCGCCAGCAGGTTATTGGGTGTGGTGGTGATATCCGTCATTTCCGGCGTAAAGAAAGTACGTATCTGTTCCGGAAACCCTTGTTTGTTCACCTGTAGCTGTCTTCCCAGGAGATTGATAAGGCTATCTCCCTGTACGACCAGCGGAGTATAGGGTGCGATCACATCATTGGATTGCGCCAGTGTCGAATTAAGCCATTTGAGACGGGTCATCTTTTCCGGCTGGTCCGTGGACGCACCAGATTCCACATGCACCTTGAGATGAATAACCTGCCGCTGTCCATTGGCCTCTACCGTTGCCGTCCCATTATAATCTCCTGTCGCTGCATCCGAGGGTACATCTACGCCACACCACAAAGCCTGTACCTGTTTGGCAGGCACATCCACTCTTTTTACAAAAGGTGTTCCATCATAACGAATGCCTCCGGTATTGATACAGCTGATCCGGTCCGTCCCTATCTTCCCACCAGCCGCCCTTGTCAGATCGCTGAAGCTGACCCGCACATCCTGCAGATCCTTTAAAGCATAAATGCCCAGCTGATAAGCAAAATATTCGCCCTTCTTTGCTACCATGATCAGGCCGAATGTCCGAAAAACGGTCCTCCCGGGAAATATACTCCGTTTTTCGGAAAGGTCTAATGATGGTCCTTCGGACAACGAGCCTCCGGCCCGTTCTGGGCGTTGTGGCGCCAGTCCCGCACCCGTTTGTATCCACCGGTAAGGAAGATCATTCCGCATCCGGATGCTGTGTTCCCTGTCTTCCACGAATACACAAAAAGCCTTTCCCTTATTCGCGTTCACCACTGCCTCTGTCTCCTTCGATGTAGCGATCACCTCCATGGGATAAAAGCTGTTAAAGGCATCGATGGATTGCTCTACCAGCGCCTTGCAGTTCACGGCCCTGGTCGCCGCACTTTTCACTGTCTTCCCCATCGCCTCCTTCGCCCGGCTCAACCAGCCCGCTGCTGCCGTGGTGTCCGGCTTCCAGTACACTCCTTTGGGATAATTGCTCCGGCCCTCGTTGCGATAGGGCATATAATAGATATAGTAGAGTCCCTTCCCTGACACAGGCTCAAAGAACACTTCCCCCGTCTCCCGATTGATCATCCCCGTGGTCTTGTTCAAAATGATCTTACCCGTTGCCGAATCCTGTACAATGATCCGTTTGTTCTCAGGGTGCACATCCCTCCTCCGCCAGGGTATGTCGACACGGGCCACATTTCCCGTCGCATTGCATCGCACCACGATACGGTGATTCCCCAATGAGTCCGCATTCCAGCATCCCGGACAGTCGGAATATTGAAGCGCCTGCGCCCGGACAAAATGAGTTGCAGACAGTAAAATGACAGAGAGAATAAGCTTTTGCATAATTGAAGATAAGGCAGGAAGGGCATTCTCCTTCATCCCAATTTGCGCAAACGTTTGAGTAAGATTTCAGGTCGGTTATAAAACACTCAGCAAAAAGTCTCCATTTACATTCAGCTGTTTATGGACGGCTTTCAAAAAATCAACATCCGGCTTTTGTTTTCCATTCATGATCAGGGAAAGCTTGGCATCGCTGACTTTTAATTTACGCGCCAGGTCCTTTTGTTTCAGTTTCATCTCATACATCCTCATTTCAATAATACCTGCCAATGTCGTAGGAGATTTAATGGGAAATTTGGATTGTTCATATTGCTGGGCAGCGAGAGCCAGCTTCCGTATCTCCGCCATTTCTGTCCTGGAAACATTGGCGCTGCCCTTTGACATTAGTTTATCAATTCGGCTCATTACATTACCGTAATCTGCATTGGTCAGGATTTTCTTTGCAGTAGCCATCTTTAAAAATTTAAATTTCAGTACAATCGATCTTGTCATAATCCTTATGACGCCCCACCCACCGGATGAAGATAGTTCGAACATCAAAAAATATCATCGCTACCAGCCGGTAATTATTACCTCGAATATTGAAAACGTATCGGTCATTTCCTATCGCATCCACAGAGTTGAAGATTTTCTTCATATCATGGAAATTCCTCCAATCCGCAACAAGCACAACCCGATACCAATTATTCAACGCATCTTCGGCATCAACGTGGCCACGATAGAAATCACGTAGGGTGCCGTAACTGATCACCACCATAGGTAAGGTTTTACACAAAGATAAAAATTTTTAGAATTTCTAAATATTTTTTCTAATCCCTAAAAAAACAAACAACCCCAATTATCCGTACCTTCCCTACCCTGCACGGCCCCGAAAAAGGCTCGCTCCTCATTATAGGAGGCAATGTCGGCTCCAATAAAGAAATCTGGGACAAATTCACCGAGCTGGCAGGAGGAAAAGAAAAAGCCAGGGTAGTGGTGATCACGGCCGCCTCCGGTGACTCCGCCGCATTCGACACCAACAGGAAGATTATCCGTGAGCAGCAGGCCCCTTAGTGACAGACTCCAGTCCCCGGCAGTCTCCAGACCTCAACGGTTCCCGCCCCTCCACATCCCGACCACCGACACCGGCTCAACCCCAAACTCCCGATATGTTTCCGGATCATACACACTCGCCGTATGATGCAACATCATATCCACAAACGTAAAGGACAGTTCCGGCAGCACCCGGCTCAACACCCGCGCCAGCCACCCCGGTATATGCAACAATCGCACACCGGAAGGATTCGCCAGCCGGATAAATTCATCCACTGTCACCTCATCCACACCCGATAATTCATACACCCCCGCCCGGCCACCTACCACCGCAGCAGCAATAGCCTCCACCACAGTGCCCCTGTAGACGGGACGCATGGTCTGCCGTCCCGACCCGATCACAGGCACAGGCCAGTCCCACCCAAGCACAGGCACCCGCCTTTTTGGAACCTTGAACAGCACGTCAATTTTAGACGCCTTGTCCGGCGCATCGATGATGACAGGACATCGGAAGACCACCAGCGGAATCCCCGTCCGATGCAATACCTCTTCGGCCTGTCCCTTGGTTCGTAAGTAATGATTTTTCTCCCCGGAAGAAGCATGGGGATAGCTTAGATAGATGATTCTTTTGGCTTTTGTATATTTCGCTACGATCGTAGCTGTAGTTTTATTCGCTTCTTCATAGGCCCCCGCGTTTTTCGCATTCAGCTCACCCGACAGATGCACGACGACATCCGCCTCCCCGAGCGCCCGGGCAGCCTTCGGAGCATGCATCCAGTCCGCGATCACTTCATCCGCCGGCAGCTCCATGGGCTTCCGTACAAGCCCAATGGTATAATGACCCGCCGCTCTAAGGACGGGAATAAGCATCGACCCCGTAGCCGAATTGGCGCTGGTGATGACGATCTTCATTTATGTCGATACACTGTTGGTTTCTTCCCCGCCCCGGGCTCCGTCACATGCGCACCATCAAACTTCGAGCCGCTCACATCATCCAGCACAACGGCGGGACGATAGTCCTTTTTCTCGCAATTCAGCTGCACATTCCTGAATTCGATCTTCTCCGCATGCCGGATATACGCACCCCACGCAGGCAGCTCCTTGAACATGGAAAAATCCGGATAAGCGTTCGCCCGTTCAGGGACTTTATCCAGCTCGTCAAGACCGATCTTCGCAAAGAAAGGATTGCCCCCACCGGCAAATTTGATATCTACATTTTCCAGCACCACCCCCGAGATCTTTGCATCCGGCATACCCGCTATGACGATGGCCGGCGTAAGGTTCCTGGGCATATCCTCGATAGGACCCTCATAATCGTATCCCGCATCCGGCTTCCCCGCAGGCACTTCCGCATACACATTCCGTATCCGTATGTTCTCCAGCCGGCCCTTCTTTCCGGCGACCCGCTCGCCGATACGTAAGTACAAAAAGTTACCGGTATTATACGACTGCAGACTATCCACCAGCACATTCTCCAAAAATCCTCCATCCACAGCTTCCAGCGCCAGCGCGCTCCGGTAAGTATCGAACACGCGGTTATTGATCATGGTAATATTCCGGAACCCCCCATACGACGCCGTGCCGAACTTGATGGCATTGGCGCTGCTCCGGATGGTACAGTTTCGGATCAGCACATTATTGCAAAATTTAGTGCCATCATGTGACTTCAGACAGATCCCATCATCATCCGCATCGATATAGGAGTTCGTAACGGCCACGCTGTCGCAGTCCACGATATCGATGCCGTCGTTATTCCAAAACGCTTTGCTGTCCACATAGATGCTGTCCAGCCGCAAATTCGTACATTGATCATAGGTCTCCACCCAGCTGGCGGAATTCCGGATGGTGACCCCGCGCACCAATACGTTGCGGCAATTCCGGAAATTGATGATCATTGCCCGTATGTCCGCTTCGGGACGATCGTTGCGAAAAAGGTCCTTCACCAGCCCCTTGTGTATATTCGCCGTCACATTGGCCGCCAGCGCCCTGCCCTGCCCATCGATCACCCCCTTACCGGTAATGGCCACATCATGCTGGTCATAAGCGAAGATCAAGGCTGTGAAAATCTTCTTATCATAATCAAAAGGATTCAGCGAGCCCACCAGCACCGCCCCCTCCTCCAATTGCAACGTGATATTTGATTTTAGATGAATAGACCCTGTGAGGTAACGTCCTACATGAAATATCAATCTCCCTCCTCCGTTCTGACTGATATAGTCGATGGCAAACTGGATGGATCTTGTGTTCAATGTTGATCCGTCCCCGCGGATCCCAAACAACGAGGCCGGATAATCCTTGGCAGCCAGCAGCATCGACTGCAGACAGCATATGCATGCTATAAAGTATTTCTTCATATTAGTAGATTGTAACAGGCCCTATAAGTCCCATCGATTGTATCGGCTGGTCCTTTCTCTTTTCATTGGTCCAATATTGCGCAACAGGATTGTCCTTCAGCGTCTTCATATAATTCCCCATGGAAGTAGCGACCTTCACCTCCAGCACATTCTTACCCGCCTGCACAACACCTGTAACAGGGAAGATACGACGGCCATACCATTGCACTCCAAGCGTCTTCCCATTCAACGCCGCTTCACTCACTCCCATCACCTTGCCCAGGTTCAGCCAGGCAGGCAGAGCGCCATCCCCAACCGTGAATTCCAGCCGGTACGTCACCACCCCGCTAAAAGCCGCCCACTCCGGCATATCTTTCAGATCCTTCAAAACATCCAGCGTCGCTGCCCTGACAGAGCCGTCTATATGCCGAAACTCCCCGGCCCAGCCACTCTCCAAAGTTTGTCCGGCCCTGGCAGCGGTCTCCCCGCCCCCAGCAACAGCCTTCCCCTCAGGCGCCGTAGGCGCCGGCCGCCAGGCCGCACCCCTCTTTTCATGATCAAACACGATCAACCTCGACTCCGCCGGCCCCAGATCCAGCTCGATCCTCTCAGCCCCCGACTCTATCCTCCAACGCTGCCCCGTATCCGCATCCCAAACCCAGGCCTGACGCCCACTGGCAATATCTTTATGCACGGTCAGATTCATCCGGTGCCCCTTGTCCACACTGGAATTGATAAAAAGAAGAAACTCCGTCCTGCCACCCTGGTAACGCACCTGCGTGACAAAAGGATCGGGATTGTCGATAGCAACATAAGGCGTTATGCCATACTTCTGCTGAACATCCTTGTACCAAAGGATCCATCCCTTCTCCGGCTTGCTCAGCAACACAAATCTTTCAGGGAATTTCTTCATCTCTTCCACCGCAGTCCGAACCTGCGCATCGCGCCGCTCATGCTCCAGCCAGCCCGTACTCCTGTCAGGCATGGTCTCGATACAAAATATCCGTCCCCCGCCCACGACAAAGTCTCGCAGCTTGCGAACCACTGCCGGGTCCATCCGCTCCACCCTCACCAGGAATATAGTATGGTACTTCCGCTGACCATAATGCATCCATCCCCCGTTCATCGTTGCCCCCAGTATCACCTGCTCCGAGATATAGTCGCAGGCATTCCCATTCTTATGCATCGCCTCCCACACCAGCGTCATCCAGGTAGGATACATCAGGCTGGGGAAAGGCTCGTTCTGCGCGCCAAAAATGCTCCACATATCGGTCACAGGCGGCAGCACGGCAATATCCGCAAACATATCTACCTGTTGTAAAAGGGCCGACATGCGCGCCTTGTAGTCGGCGAATCGCCTGAAATAAGGCCACCAGGTGTTCTTCTCATTAAACCAGGTCCCATACCGAACCCACCCGGGGAAAGGCGCATCAGGAGGTGAATAGTTGAACCCATGGAACACAGGATGCGTCACTCCTGAAATGGTACTTTGATCCCCCGCCACCTTCAATATCTCCAGGGTGTCGTTAAAGACCATATCCGTGTTCGTCAGCTCTTCGCAGCTGACATGCCGCTTGCCCTTCAGATGAGCCGCGGACGATACGTATTTATTGATCATCGTATACGCCCTGCCGATACGATAGTCCTCCTCGCTCATCTCCTTCCCCAGACCATATTTTATCCAGGTCTCACATTCAGGCAGGTCGATATCGAAACTGCCCTCCAAAGGAAAATAGCCCCGCCCATATGCCTGTACACGGGACAATATCTTGTTTTCTTTACACCAGTCCGTAAAGGAATGAATAAATCGCTCCCGTATCAGCTCCGACCTGGTCAGGTCAAAGTCATACCGTACCCGTTCCACCTTGTCTTTCAGCTCCGGCCCAAGACCCGGGCCATAATTGAAGTCATAGATATTCCCCATTCCCCCTATTTTGGACATCGTCAGGGGAAGATAAGGCATAGGATCGTACCCTCTTCTTTTTGTAAACTCGGCCAGCATGTCGGCACACCAGTTGGCGCCTTCCAGCTCCATACTGTCCGTAAAAAAGCTGCGTACCCTGCCCGTCAGCGGCCCGATCCGCCCCTGGATCGTATCCGACATGCGATGGAGATATTTCTTTACAGCAGCCTCATTGTAATGGTTGAGCACAGGTCCGTTGGCGCCCGGAGCGCCATTGATCACTTCCATAGACCCCGTTACTTTCACCAGTCCATACAATACATGCTTGCCCTCCGGTATGTCCACCTTGATCTCCCCATTGGGTATCTGGGAAGAAAGATCGACTACCTGGTCCATCCGCTCGATCACGGCAGGTGCCATATGCACCGACAACAGCTCCATCGTCCTGCCCGGGAATGGCGAGGTGACGGCAGGGTCACACTCCGCAAAAAGCGCAAAAGGGCTGACCTCGAAATATTGAGGGCCATCCAGCTTCACCACGGCGATCACCAGCATCTGCGATCGCTCCTCTCCCTGCAGATATTCTGCCCCAAAAGGCCACCCCGATCCTACGATCAGATCACAGGTCAGCCCCAGTGACTCAGCCTCTTTCAACGTGAAGTTCAACAGATCCACCCACTCGGGGCTCAGCCATTGAACGGCCGGCCTGCCCATATCATCGGTCCTGGCAGGGAACTTAATGGGATTGATCTCCACCCCGCCGATACCCGCCTCCTTCATCAGCCGCAGCTCCCTCGCCAGCTCGGTCTTTTCCACTTTGTCCCCATTCCACCACCACCGCACAAACGGCCGGTAAATGGCAGCAGGCTCCTTAAAGTTCTGATAAAGGTCCGAGGCAGGCGCAGGCAGCTTCGTAGCCCCTGCCGGTAACATCTTCATGAGGGTAAGACCAGAGGTCAGTAATGACCCCTGCCAAATAAATTCTCTTCTTTTCATTATTGCCTTTTATAGATCAAAGGATTCTGCGCATCGTTGTTCAAAGGGTCCCCGATAGCCAGTTTCTTCACATAAGCGTCAGGCAGCACATTAGGTTGGCCATTGTACACATTTCCATCCGGCATATACGCACAGGTCATCGCACGCCGGAACCCGCTGGTCATATTGGCCCCTGCCCCATGCACGGTCAGCCCATTGTGAAAGCTGCAGCTGCCAGCCTTCATAGGCGCCGACACGGATTTCACCTTCGCCAGCTCCGGATAGACGGTAAAGATACCATCCATATTCTTTCCAATGCCACTGTTGTCAAATCTCGTAGTACGATAAGACCCCGGAAGGAAATAGAGACACCCATTCTCCAGCGTGGCATCATCCAGCGCCACCCAGATGGACAGCGCATTCCTGTCCGTAAAGGACCAGAAAGGAGTATCCAGGTGCCATGCCGTGGGATTGGCCCAGGGACGCTTGAACAGCGCCTGATCATGCCAGATGCGGATACCATCCACTCCGGCCAGACTGGCCGCCATCTGCCCGATCCTCGGGTCCAGCATCAGCTTCTTCACCCCTTCGTTCGTCTGCCAGAGATTGATCAGCTGGTCAAACACTTTTCCAAAATACTCCGAATCCTCATTGATCCCATCATCCTCTCCGGTCTTGAGGTCCTTGCCGGGCATCTTTACGCCAGCCCGCTCATTCACGGCCGCCATCACCTTGGCCCTCCAATCCTCCAATTCCGCTGGAGAAAGAAAATTCTCGACAACAAGGAAACCATTGTCTCTGTAACTTTTGACCTGCTGTTCAGTCAGTTCGTAATTCATTTCTATATTATTTAAAACAATTTTCATAGTCCCGGTCGGCCAATGGCCCAAGCCAGCCAAAGATTCCACCAGGGGTAGTACCGAAGGGTCCTCCCTTCGGTCGCGACGCATGAACATATTGAAAACGCGTGCGACACTTTTACCTTAAAAGCACGCGTTTTCAATACCCCGGATTTTGCCAAAGTCCGGCGGGGTTTAACTGGTTTTCCCGAAAGGGTATGGCATAGATCATCTTATTCGCCGTCACATTATATGACCCCGGCAGCAGATAGCCGTACGTCGCCTTTTGCGTAATCCCATACGCCGTCAGCACAGGTATCGCCTGATCCGTACGCACCAGATCAAACCACCGCTTGTTCTCAAACGCCAGCTCCACCCTTCTCTCATGCGCGATCGTATCCCGCACCACACTCTGATCCGTCACATTCACATCCGCCAGCCCGGCTCTCTCCCGCACCTTGTTCAGATACGGCAGCGCCGCACCCGTCTGCCCCTGCTCATTCAACGCCTCCGCCAGCATCAGCAGTACATCGGCATAGCGGTATACATACCAGTCCTGATCCGTATTGTCGATAATGCTCCCATAGGGCAAATGATAATATTTCCGGATAAAATTCTTGGACACTTCCCCGGCTGTAGGAGGATTCAGCACGCTGACCACGCTGTCGGGAATAAAATAGCTGTTGATATCATACTTCCCCTTCGTTACGGCAATGCTCGCATCCAGCCGCTTGTCTCCCGGTTCATAGGAATTGATCAGATCCTGCGTAGGTACATTCCAACCCCCGTAGTTATTCTTGTTGTTATTGAAATTGACGCCCAGGATATTCGTAGTGACAGTGGTAGCCGGTATGAATCGGTATATGAATGCGCTGGACTGTCCATCCGTACCCGCCTTGTAATTGATCTCGAATATACATTCTTTATTGTTCTCATTGGCAGTTGTATATATATCCTCATAATTAGGCATCAGATCGTACCCCATCGTCGTCACGGTCTGCAGGATGGCGCTGGCCTTGTCGTATTGCTTACGGGTGAGATAGACCATACCTAACTCGGTTGCTATCATGCCCTTGGTGATCCTGCCGCTCTGAATGCCCTTGGAAGAGAAGGTAGTCACCCCCACTTTGCCCAACGCATCCGTCAGGTCCGCAATAATTTGATTATATACACTATCCACAGAAGACCTCGCCACCCTCGTATCCGAAATGCTCTTAGTCTCATCCAGGAACAACGGCAGCGCCCCAAACAATCGCACCAGCTCGAAATAATAGTGCGCCCGCAAGGCTTCCGCCTCTCCGGTGATCGCGCTCTTGATGGAGTCGGGTACGGCGCTGGCAGTCTTGATCCGGCTGAGAATGACATTGGTGCGCTGGATCCCGTTAAAATCCGCCGTCCAGATCGTGCTGGTCACCCCCGTGGAAGACCCGTCCAGGAAATAAGATACCTGCTCGGTGGATACACTCCCCCTATCCTTTGTATTATAATCGAAATAAGTATTGTCCGCCCGCATCTCCTCCAGGTAAAAGGCGACGTTGGCCGCATCCCGGAGTGGCACATAGGCGCCCACCAGCGCTTCCTGGAAATCAGTCGTCGTTTTATAAAAATTACCCACATTGATCGAACCCTGGGGATATTGACTCAAAAAGTCTTTCTTACATGCCCCCAACACCAGGGCAGCCAGGGCGGCTATGGAAAGCGTCGTTATATATTTTGCCTGTCGCATGATGATTCGTTTAATAAGGTGATCTTAAAAATTAATATTTGCGCCTACCAGGAATACACGGGGGACAGGATAAGACCCATTATCCGTACCCGCATTCGTCTGGTTGTCCTTTGTATCATTCACCTCCGGATTCTGACCGGGATATTTGGTGAACATAAAGACATTCTGCGCGCTCGCATACAGCCGGACACTCTTTACATATCGCAGCGCCTTGGCGTCTACCGTATACCCCAAGGTTATATTCTTCACCGCCAGGTAGTCACCGCTAAACACCCACGTGCTGTTGGTCAATCTGTACAGCTCCGTCGTATTCGCCAGGGTCCTCGGTACACGCCCATTACCGGGATTGGCCTCGGAACGCCACCTGTTCTGCATGTCATTCGTCATATTGAAGATGCCATCCAGGTTGTGCAGGTTTTGGGAATTCGTGTACGATATCTTGTTGCCTACCTGTCCGGCCACCGTCACACCCAGGTCGAAGTTCTTAAACCCAAAACTGTTCGTCATGCCATAGACATACTTGGGACTCGTCCTGCCCAGAAAAGTCTCATCGCTGATATTGATCGTGTCGTCCTTATTCACATCCAGCATGCGGGCAGTACCTACAGCGGAAGTGGCTTCCTTGGGATATTTTGCATAGTCGGACTGGTTCATATACAGTCCCATGAACACATAACCATACAGCTCCCCGATACGGTGTCCCACGGCGGTCCTGTTATAGTCGTTGTACCGGTTGGTCCCTCCGATAGGCGTGTTGTTCAGCAGCGATATCACTTTATTGTCATTGAATGCGATGTTGAAGTCAGTGCTCCAGGTGAAATCTCCCGTAACGTTCTTCGTGCTGACAGTGAACTCATGTCCCCATATACGGAACTCCCCCACATTGCTTTGTATCGTGGTATACCCCGAGGCAGCGGGTATGGGATCGGGATACAGCATATCCATTGTTCTCTTGCGATAGTAATCATAGCTCACCGTGACCCTGTCCCGCAGGAAATTGATATCCACGCCTATATCCGTTTGCTTCGATGTCTCCCAGGTCAGATAGGGATTACCCAGCACATTGATGGCCTCGCCCAGCGTCGTCGTGCCGTTGAAGACGTAGTTGGCGGGCGCCAGGGTGGATACTGCGGTGTAATTACCGATGTTATTATTTCCTGTCAGTCCATAGCTGCCCCGCAGCTTCAGGTAGGATATCGCGCCCCGCTTGGGGAAGAAATCCTCGTCACTGACTACCCAGCCCGCTGAAACAGAGGGGAAGGTGGCGTACCGCTTGTATGAGCCAAACCGGCTGCTGCCATCTCTCCTGATCGTACCCGAAATATAATAGCGCTTCTTATAGTCGTAGTTCAACCGCGCCAGCTCCGATATCAGGGTCCAGGTGGCGGCGTTCGAAGTGCCCGAAGTGGTGGATGCGCCGGAGATATAATGCACCGCGTCATTGGCAAATCCCGTGCCTGTAATGGACCGGTTGTTCTGACTCCATTTCTGAGAGGTATATCCCACCAGCACATCGAGATTATGGTCGCCAAAGGAATGCGTATAGTTCACGGTATTCTCGATCAGCCAGGAATAAGAGTTGTTGGAAATGTTGACCGCCGACGTGGAGGTCTGGGGTATGGGAGGTGGTGCGCCGAATGTGCCATACCATGTACCATAATAGGCGTTATAGTCCTGGGTCAGCAGATCCCCGCTGACAGCGGTCCTGGCATGCAATCCGGCGATAGGCTCGATCTCCACATAGCTGTTTCCCAGGAAATGTATATCGTTCATATTGTTCTGCATGTTCAGCTGCTGCTGCAGAAAGTTGGGCAGAGCATACATCCCAAAGGAGGTGGTGGTCAGGTTGAAGCTGCCATCTGCCTTGTAAGGCGATATCAGAGGGGAGCTGATCTCCGCACCGCTGACGATCTGCCGGTTGCCGTTGATGGCCAGGTTACCGCCCCTCGTATTGTGGTCTATCTGATAGGTTGGCGCCAGGTTTACGCCCAGCTTTACCCATTTGGCCGGACGATATTCATTGTTGCTACGGAAGCTGAAACGCTTGACACCGGTATTCACCAACACCCCGCTTTGATTGAAATAGTTCAGGGTAGTGCTGGAAGACAGCTTTTCGTTCCCCGATGATACGGTCACCGAATAATTCTCGACAGGCGCTGTACGCAGTATCTGACTATACCAGTCCGTACCGGCGCCATACTGGCTGGGGTCGGCGTAGTCCGCAGGCACCAGTGGCTGCCCCTGCGCATTCTTCCAGTTCTCATATGTGATCTTGTCCTCATAATATCCCTTCATAAAGGTGGCGAATTGCCTGGCATTCATCAGGTCGGGCCGTCCCCGCTGGGGCACGCTTTGCCAGCCGTAATAAGCATTGGCGCTGACGGATGTCCTGCCTATTTTCCCCGTCTTCGTAGTAATGATGATCACTCCATTGGCCGCGCGGCTCCCATACAGGGCGGTGGCGGCGGCATCTTTCAATACGCTGAATGACTCTATCTGGTCGGGTGGGATCAGATTCAGATCACCCGTCCCGCCGGTGACATCGCTGCTGATAGGCTGCCCGTCCACAACGATCAGTGGTTGATTGCCCGCCCCCAGCGAGGCAGCGCCACGGATACGAATAGTCATCGCCTGCCCCGGCATACCGCTCGTTTGATTCAGCTGCAGGCCGGCTACCTTACCGGCCAGCTTTTGAGAGAATTCCGTGGCCGACACATCCGCCACGCTGGCTGCATCCACCTTGCTGACCGCGCCAGTAATATCCCGCTTGCGCTGGCGGCCATAGCTCACCGTTACCTGCTCCAGCGTATTGTCGACAGTTTCCAGGGCTATCGATAGGTCGGACTGGCCATTGGCCTTTATTTCCACCGTCTTATATCCGATGTGGCTGATGATCAGCGTGGCGCCCGGCCTGACAGAGATAGTGAATCTCCCGTCAATATCCGTCATGACGCCCCCTTTGACGCCCCTTACCTGTATGGACGTCCCGGACAGGTCGGTAGAATTTGCACCCAGACTCACTTTTCCCGTTACAGTCACAGTCTGGGCAAATGCGGAGACGCCCAGGAGAATTAATAGAAGACAAATGTTGAATTTCATATGACAGCCGTTTTGGTTTACTCCCAAATTTATCCCCTGATCACGGTGCCGCCCATGTCAATTATTTTTTACTTTTTGTACTTTTTGATATTTTTCCAGTCTCACTGGCCAGCTATGCACAACTTTCATAAATACCTCGCTGCCTCCGCAAAAGAGGAGTCCTGGGGTTTCTATGTAACGACAGTAGGATATTCACGTACAGACCCTAACCAGGTTTACCCTCATAACCAGGAGCATCCGCTGACTCACTCCTTCACCTGGAACAAGGGCCGCATCCTCAACGATTATTATATTGTATTCATCTCGAAAGGTCAGGGCGTTTTCGAATCAGCCCTCACTCAGCCTACGGCCATCACGGCCGGCGCCTGCTTCTTTCTCTTCCCCGGCGTATGGCACCGATACAAGCCGGACAGAAGTACAGGATGGGAAGAATACTGGATCGGCTTTCGGGGAGGGTACCCCGATCAGCTGATGAACAAAGGCTTCTTCAGCTCCGCCTTCCCCGTGACAAGTCCCGGCCTCAACGACACGTTGCTGGGACTCATGCAAAAGATACTCGACAACGTCCGTTCCGGCACACCTGGCTATCACCAGGTCATCTCCGGCATTACATTACAGATCTTGGGATTGATACACGCCCTGTCCACACATGAAGAATTGAGCAATGACGAGGACGAACAGGCAGTAGAGAAAGCAAAGTTTTTTTTAAGGGAGAACCTGGAATCTCCCCTCGACATGAAGGAGCTGCTAAAGCAGTTCCCCATGAGCTATTCGAAGTTCAGAAAAATATTCAAGCAGGTGACAGGCGAGTCGCCCAATCAATACCATCTCAATCTCCGGCTCGACAAGGCGCGTGAGCTGCTCAACACTACCAATTTGAACGTGACGGAAGTAGCTTATAGCCTCGGCTTCGATTCCGTATTTTATTTTTCCAGGCTGTTCAAGAAAAAGAATGGCATCAGCCCCAAATCCTATCGTGGTAAGTAGCGGTCACGCAACAGGTCCTTCATAAAGCTGTTGATCTCGAACTGATCCGCCACCGGCACATTTTTGAAAGGCATCGTGGGCAGATAAGGCGGCGGCCCGAACTCGGTCGTAATAGTAAGCACCCGCTGCCCCGCCTCGCGACGCCCCTCTACCATCCTGTCCCACCACCCAAAGAAATGATCCAGCGCCGGCTTCCATTCCGGAGCGCGGGGGTCCGGTATCTGCGGTCCCTCTTCAAAACCTACCCGCGCATGGATATGACGCGTTCGGGCAATGGCCTGCTCCACCGTCCCCTGAAAATTTTCCAGAAAGCTCTCCGTCGTGCATACCCAGTGCGACAGGTCCGCCGTAATGACAAGCTCGGGTCGTGCGTTGAAGTAGCCTTGCATCTCCGCCGGGTGAAATCCCACACGACCACGATGCGTTTCATGCGCCACCACCAGCCCCGTTCGGGCGGTAAACTCCGCGGCGATATCTATCAGCTCCAGGTTTTGCCCGAAGGAAAAATAGTCTCTACCCGTATGACAGTTCATGAGAACAGGGCCGCCCTGCGCGCTGAATTGCAAATACTCCCGAAACGACTTTTTAAAAGCCTCGAAATCCGCACCACAGGCCTGATGCTGATGCGACACCAGCAACAGCTCTTCCCGCTGCAGGGCATCGAATAGCTTCTTTTGTACATTGGTATCATCCGGTATCCACGTATCGATACCATCATATCCGGCTTCTTTTATTCTATGGCAAAAGGTCGTAATATCCTGGGACTCGTGTCCCCAGAGAGGGGCCAGTATTTTTATTTCCATGCGTAAATATAGGTATCACCGCCGGTGTTGGAAGCAGCAGCACAAAAAACATACTGAAAAAGAATATTCCCTTGTTCACATCCAGGATATTCTCCGATAAGGAAATACATGAAATGATCAGCACGAAGGCCATCAGATAGATATCCCTTCGTCGCCAGGCCTCCCTGAACGCCAGCAGCAATGCGGAGCTGTAGATCAGCATCCCAAATATTCCCGTCTTCAGCCAAAAGCTGAGGAACTGGTTATGGGCATTCAGCCCTAACGTATACGATATCATCAGATGATGAGCATAATATCGCTCCTTCAATCGGCGAACTTCCTCCCCTGTTCCATACCCGATCCAGGGCGATTCGCGTATCAGCTCCCAGGCGCATTGCCAGCGGGCCATCCGGGGCTCGGGGTCCAGTATCGCCCCCGTGTCGGATCGCAGGTCCTGTTTCAGCTGCACGAGATAGCGGGAATGAAGATGATTATTCCGCCACACTACCATCAGCGACATCAGCGTCAGCGACAAGATGGCCGCAACCACCCTCCACCGCAACCCGCCCTTCACCATATAGATAGGTATCAGCAGGTTGACGATCACGGCCACCACAATACAAACGGCGCGGGACGCCAGCTGAAAAATGGCAAAAAGACACAACGACATCGCCAGGCAGTATCCCAGCTTCACCAGCGTCCCTGCAGGCCTGCGGAACAGCCTGTCCGCAAATACCACCACGGACAACCCCAGATAGGCCGCATAATATGTAGCATGAAGCCCTATGGGATGCGAGAAATAATGGTTCATATGGGGCTTGGTGAACAAGGCGCTCAAGGGCTCTTTATGGGAGTAAATATCGTACAGCGTGACGCCATAGAGATATACAGCCGTAAAAAGACATGAAAAAGCAAAGGCCTTCAGCAACCTGGGCCGATACCATTGCCAGTTCAGCCTGGAAAACCAGATGATGAGCGGGAAAAGCAGCAAGGCCAGCTGGTGCTCCCATTCACGCCATGCATCCGCCGATATTGCCGAATGCAGAGTGCCCGCCATTGTCAGCAGATACAGCGCCACGCTCATCCATCCCAGCCACCGGAGGGACCAGCTCAAATCCTCCCTCCTCAGATGGATCAGCGTATGCAGCAACAGTATGATCAATGCCAGCTCGCTGAATATCCGGTCAAGAGGTAGCGTCGTCACAAAGACCAGCAACAGATAATAGCTGATCTTACCCGCGGGTGTATCTTCTATATAAAATATTTCTTTCATTCCGTGCAAATAAGCACTCCAATATAAATTGTTCGTAGTGTGCTATGACGTCCGGCCAGTTGAAATCCTTCATGATCCGCTGCCTGTTCTTTCTTTTCATATCCCCAACGGACAATCCCTGCGGCAATCCATCCGACAAACGTGCAATATCGTCCGCATCCGTAAAGTACAAGGCATTCCCGCCCAGCACCTGCCTGTTGAAGGGATTGTCGTGCGCAACGATCAGCGCCTCGCTGGCCATGGCTTCCAGAAGAGAAGGATTTGTTCCTCCCGAGCTATGTCCATGAAAATACAGATGACAGAAGGATTTCAGGCAATGCGTTTTCCAATTGTCATAAATACCCTCTGTAAAAATGATCCGTCCTTCTTCCCTGAACTTATCCCGCAAATACTTTCCGAATTTGTTGACGGTGTCCCCTACAACCAGCATTGGCATCGTCGTCCGGCTCTTCACATACCCATCCAATATAGTCTCTATGTTGTTCTCCGGCTCCATACGCGCCATCAGCAGCAGGTAATTCCCCGCACGCACTTTATACTGCTTCAGCACTGCCGGGTCAGCTGAACCAAACAGCTCCGCGCCATAGGCGATACATTCGGCATGAATATGATACTTCTCGCGGAAGTAGGTTTGGATGACAGGATGGTCGGCAATAAAGAAATGACTGTATTTCACAGCCAGCTTTTCGGCATACAAAAGAAATTTTCGGGTCCGTGGAGAATATTTCGTCCGCTGCCACTCCAGCCCATCCAGGTTGTAAATAATGGTGCTTCCCGAAGGGAAGAGAAACCCCCAGATCGTGCTGCTTGTATACCCCAGCTGTAAGATCACGTCATAATGTCGCCGCCGCGCATCGATGAGACAGTTCAGATCATAAATAAATTGCCCCGCGCTGCCCAGCAAATATTCCGGATCATAGCAATGCCGGATCTTCACCCCCTTCCACTCCTTTTCCCGGAAGGGGTGATTGTGAGAATTATATACCGTCACTTCATACCCTGCCTGTACCAGCCCGGGTGCAAGATATTCGGCCAGCTGCTCAAAACCACCGTAATGGTTGGGTATGCCCCTCGTCCCCATAATGGCAATGCGAAAACTCATATGGCCTCCAGTATTTGATCGTAAGCTTGGGCTATACAGGCAGCCGCCCTGCCCCAGGTATAGTCCGTCAATATCTTTTCCCGCAGTCCGGGACGAAAATGCGAGCGCGCAGCCTGATCTACAGCCCGGAAGATGGATTCAGGGCTGGAGGGGTCACAGTAAAAAGCATGGTCTCCATAATATTCGCGGGTATATCCCTTGTCCGTGATCACGATATTACACCCCATGGCCCCCGCCTCAAGAGAGGAGAGACCACAGGTCTCGAACCAGCTGGGCAGGATATGCACCTTTGCTTTCTGATAATATTTCACCAGCTCTTCTTGCGGCGTATAATCGATGAATTGTATGTTCGATGCGGCGATCTTACGACATTGGTGATAATAGGCGGAATGCCCCGGCGCATGATCTCCGATGATCAGCAGCTTATAAGATGTATTGTTCAGCGCCTTGATGAGATTCAGCTGGTTCTTGATCCCTTCGATACGGGCGACACAGATCACCAGCTTGTCATCCTTTTCCTGGCTGTCGTCGAAGCTGAATATCTCCGCATCCGCCCCATTCGGCACGGGGATACAGCCAATGGAACAATGATACTGCTGTACCAGCCGCTTATACTCCATCACCGATCCGGAGAACACAAGCGCCGCCCTGTCAAGGATCTCCCGCACGCTCCGCTGCTGCCCCTTCCATAAATAGGCCTTCGATATCAGCTTGTCCCTTCCCTGCAGATACCGCCCCATCGTCTTCAGATATTCGATGGCATCAGCGGACAGTAATTTACATATCAGTCCGGAAATACCCCTTCGGTGCTGCTTGTCATACCCGCTATAATCGATCAGCAGCGTGCTGACGACAAAAGGCTTACCCGACTTCCGGATATGATACAGCATGTCCGCCGGCCGGATGATATTGAAAAAATGCAAGAGATCGTATTGCGTGTAATCTATCTTTTCGTGGGTCAATCGGATATCGACACGTATTCCCAGCTCTTCCAGATGACGCGCCGTCTGCAATACCTGGAATGTATCTCCACCCTTTACGGTATACAAAGTAGACCTTGCTATAAACACTACTTCCATAATCCTATTTTTTGGGTGAAGAAAAGACGCATCGTGCTGGAAATAACGCGAAAGTCCAATGGCAGACATGCATTACGTACATAAAAAGCATCCCATTGATACCTGGAAAAAAGGATCTTGATATCCATTTCCCCGCCATGATACCCTTTCACCTGCGACAATCCGGTGATCCCGGGCTTTACATAATTCCGGAAACTATGCCCCGGCACCAGCACGTCTATCCGCTGATCATCGGACAACATATAGGGCCTGGGGCCTACCAGGCTCATCGAACCCCATAGTACATTAAAAAACTGCGGCAGCTCATCTACATGTGTCGTGCGGAGGAACCTCCCAAAACGCGTTATACGTTCGTCATTCTCCGCACAGGGACGCTCATCCGCATAAGAGTTGACCACCATCGTCCGGAGCTTATAACAGGTAAATATTTTCTTGTCCCTGCCGATCCTTTTTTGTAAAAAAAAGACCGGTCCCCTCGAGTCCAGCTTTATAAGCGCCGCTATCACGGGCAGCAGCCAGCTGAGGATACCCGCTATTACCACCATGCTACAGGTGAGATCCATTCCCCTTTTGATCAGTAAATAGCTCCTTTTTAGTCCTCCCAGAGCCTGCCGGCTCTTCAAGTCGCCCGGAACAGGCAATTCCAACGTACGGTAGGGTATATTTTCGGCTTTCAACATCGTTTGATAGTTCAATGGCGGTTTCCCGCTACAAAGTTCAAACGCAGCCGGATATGTCCCGGTTGCCCCCGTTTGATCATTTTTACAAGCAACCTCTCCCTCCTATCCGCCGTTTTAACCACTATGCCGTTGCGCCCAAGCATACTGAAAGTACTTGCTTACTTTGACCTCTTCAACTATCCGTTATCCCTCGAGGAAATTCAATTCTTCCTCGATAGGGAGACGCATGGCTCCTGCCTGACCAGGGAGCTGAACTCCCTGCTCACCGAAAAGCAACTATTTAAAATTGGCCGTTTTTTTTCTTTAAAGAACGATCCCCAGCTCGCTTTGCGAAGGATCAAGGGCAACCAGCACGCGGACCAGCTGCTGCTCATTGCAGACAAAATATCCCGCTTCCTTTACCAGTTCCCTTACGTGCGGGGCATAGGCATCTCAGGATCCCTGTCCAAGCACTTTGCGGATGAGAATGCCGACATCGATTATTTCGTTATTACCCAGCGCAATAGGTTATGGATCGCCCGCACCCTGATGCACCTGTATAAAAAGTGGAGCTTTCTCAGGGGTCATCAACACTGGTATTGCATGAATTATTTTATAGACGAAGAAGCCCTGGAAATAGAAGAAAAGAACATCTTCACGGCCACGGAGCTGATCACCCTCCTGCCCGCATGCGGCAACGGCGGCCTGGTGAGATTCTTCGACGCCAACGATTGGGTGACCTCCTTCCTCCCCCATTATAAAGACCGCCCTTCCGTGACGCCTCCCAATCCCCCCGCCGGATTCTGGAAACGCACGCTGGAAAAAATACTGAATGGCCGGACAGGCGATAGGCTCGATGATTTCTTCTGCCGCCTGACTTCCTGTCGCTGGAATAAAAAAGAAAAAAGAGGCGCCCTGGACGGCAAAGGACAACGCATGTCCCTGCGTACCGGCAAACATTTCTCCCGGCCCAACCCCGGGATGCTCCAAAAAAGGATCCTCGATGCCTACGCCGACAGGCTTAAAAGTTTGGGCCTTCAGCCAGAACCTGTCAAAGTATGATCACCGTTTCTTCCTAAAACTAATTATGTAATAATCTCCCACATACTTCCACGGCCACGCCCCCTTCCATCTGTCCTCCCACCTGCACAGCCGCTTATACCATCCCGGATATCGCTCCGCAAAATGCTCGATATAGCTGGGCGGCACCATCGTACACAGCCCCTCCAGCCCCAGCAGCTCATACCCATCACCCAGCCCCTTTATCACATAGCCCGGTGAATAATACCAGCAGCGGAAATAATGCCCCTCCACATGACTGCGCGCTCCCTTGTTGCTGAACCAGCCCGACCACCGGCGTACGGCCGTCCTGAACCTGCCTTTGAAGATCAGCAGACTTTCCCAAAGCGAGAACTTCGGCAATATCACCAGGGACACCTGCCCCCCGGGTTTCAACAACGGGTCAAAGCTCCGCAGCACCTCATCCAGCCGGTCCGTACAATTCAATCCTGCAAAATTTGAAAAAATGAGGTCATAAGGTCCCCGCTCGTGCAACGACGCCAGCCCGGTAAAAGAACATAGCTCCCGGGTGATCTTCTCCGTTAGTCCTGTCCCCTGCACTTTCTTCCATAATGTTTCCTGCATCCCGTGGGAGATATCCGTGGCATGAACCCGGTGCCCCTTCCGGGCAAAAAAGATCGCATCCTCTCCCGTCCCCGCATTCAGCTCCAGTATAGAACTATCCTCCGGCAAATGACGAAGCACATGATCCCGCACCCGCCTTCGCTTGTACGAGATAATGGTATTGCCTGCATCCAGCGCATCAAAGACCAGCGCCTGCTGACTGAACGCCCGGGCCGCCGCCTGCTCATTAGTCATAGTTTTTCGAGTTTGTTAAGTTTCATCAGCCCCCACAACGAGGCCGGTCCATACCACGCAATGGAGGCCGCCTGCCGCATGCCTTCCCGTGTAACAGCAGCTGGCCGCTTCACCAGCCTTTTTATCTGCCGCAACGCCAGATGCCAGCGGTAAGACAAATGCACATATCGATGCAATTGTTTATAAAATGCCGGATGATACGTATTCCGGAACATGATCTTCAGCTCATCCGAATCCGTCCAATTGGACTTGTATTGAAGCTCCGCCTTCACCCTTTCATAAAAAGGCGTTCCCGGCAAAGGATACGAGACGGAAATACCTAAACTGTCGGGCAGCAGCCGGTTGATCATTCGAATGGTCTTCCGTATATCCTCCTTCGTCTCCCCCGGATAGCCAAACTGTATAAAGAAAGACGGCCGGATACCATACTCCCTCAGCAGCCCGGTGGCCTCGTATATCTGCTCCACGCGGGTCCCCTTATCCATCGCATCCAGTATCTTCTGCGATCCGCTCTCCGCGCCCATCCAGGAATTCTCACAACCCGAACGGGCCAGCGCCGCCACATAGTTCTCCTGTAACAGCAGATCCGCCCGGGATTGTATCTTGAACCTGAATCGCAGCCCCGCCTCTTCCACCAGGTCGGCAAACTCGCTTACCCATCCGGGTTTGAGACCGAAGATATCGTCGCAGAACCAGATATGGTCAAAATTATACCGCTCCTTCAGCCATCGGATCTCCCTCACGACATGCCGCGGACTCCGGGCATTGTATCGATTGCCATAGATAGGCTTGGCGCACCAGTTGCACTTGAAGGGGCATCCCCTCGTAGTGCTGACATTGAGAGAAAAATAACCGTGATGTTTCAGATGGATGGCCCGATAGGCGTTCATATCCACCAGCTCCCACGCTGGCATCGGCAACGCATCCAAATCCCTCATCACCGGCCGGGCCTGCGTCTTGACCGCCGCCCCATCTTGCAGATAGGCTATTCCCTTGATTTCAGAAAAATTTTCCTTCCCCGCCCCTGCAGTCTCCGCCCCTTTCCGAACAGTCCGCACAGCCTCCACCACCTCCAGCAAGGTCTGCTCCCCCTCCCCTATCAGCACAAAATCCGCTCCTTTCCTTAAATAGTCCTCATAATGATCCGTCGAATCCGAGCTGGACACGATCACCGTACACCCATATTCCCGGGCCAGTCCGATCATCCGGTGAGCCGCTTCCCGCATATTGGTGAGACACATCTTTGTCAGATAGTTGAACCCGTCGTCATAGACTACAAAAAAGCCGGGCCTCACAGCCCTCAATCGCTCTACCACTTCATCGGGATCCTCGACAAACATGGTATCGAAGAGAGCTACTTCGTAGCCATGCTCCCGCATCAACGCAGCGGCTCCTAAAGTCGCCAGCGGCGGATAAGGCTGGCCAGTCGCCCATTGCTTGGGATCATACCGCATAAAATAGGAATGAGAGAAAAGTATCTTATTCATACTAACTCCTTTTGACTTTTCGATAAATAGTATACCCATATATACAGGTATCGTTCCGATAGCCCGTATCCACCATCTGCTGTATCCATGACCGCATCCCCGCGCTTACCAGCTTACGATAGTCCTCCGACAAGGGAATGACCACCATCTCGGGCCTGTGCTCCCGCACCTCCTGGTAGAACTTTTCCCTCGCCTTCGGATTTTCATCAAGACTAAAATACATCGTTGGAGATACCCGCTCCGAATACGCCTGAACGACAGGACTGAAAAAAGGTATCAAAACTCTGTCCGTTTCACGGCTATGATCCCTGATCCACCACCCCAGCTTTTTCCGCGAAACATTGTCCAGGGGCGAATAGGGCGGATTACAGTAGCTCTCCGGGCTGGCCGCGACAGGCGGTTCAAACAGCTGGCGGAACACCCGTACAGGTTCCATGGTCCTGGGAAAAAAGCATATCGCCACCATTGCCAGGACGGGTCTGAAGGGCATGGCATATTTCCGGATCATATGATCGATGAATAAGCCCCCCGCCAGCGACAGGGGCGGAAGAAGATCCCTGAAATGCACCGGATCGAATAGCCCGATCCGGTAAATACAGATACAGCCTCCCAATAGCCAGCAGGTGATCCAGTCCAGTCTCCGGCGGACCGCCAGGTAGCCGATAAGAAAAGGATAGAATATCACCAGCTCCGAAAAAATAAAACCATTGACCAGACCATCTATCTTTTCCCCCAGGCTGCGCTCGAACAGTCCGCTCGCGGAAGACAGATTGTCTGCAAAAGCATACTGCCAGACCTCGGACAGATGGATCCCAGCCAGCCTGAACGCTCCCGCCAGAATAGCCATCCCCGCCAGCACCCCCGCCATAAAATATAGCGCGTATCTCCTTCGCGCCAGCAGGGAAAAAATAAATATGGACAGAACGCCCGCCACCGCCGTCAGTCTGAACGCCAGCGCCAGCGCGGCAAAAAGTCCGCTCACAAACAGCTGCCTGTCATTCTTCGCCGTCATCCAGCAATAGGCAGCCACAATCAGGGCCGTCACCTCATACGTCTCCGTCAGAGAAACATATTTACCCTGCGTGCTCGTCCACAACGCCGACAAACCATACAGCACCACGACAAGAATGCCCGCGCGGCGGCCGGCCAGATAGGATGCCATCCGGTAGAGGAACCAGATACCGGCAGACTGCACCAGGGTCCCCAATACCCGCGGGAACCAGTAGTTCACCCCAAAGAGAAGATCCGAAAGGCCATATATGATAAATATCAGCGGGGACTTATTATCATATCCCCCTTTATACGGCGCCATGCCAAACCTGAACCAGTTCCGGCCAATGTAATGCCATGTCGCCTCATCAAAATACAGCGCCTGCCCATAGGTCAGCAACGCAACGGCCAGCTGCATAAGGGTCAGTACCAGGATAAGGTAAACTACCTTCCTGCTACCCGTCACCTCATAGGAAGGGCTCAACGTCCTTACTTTCTCTCGGCCTTGTATATATAATAGACTTCCCATGCAACAATACTGTTTTCAAACTCAGCCAGCGGGCTCAGCTTATAATAATTCCCGTCCTCCCCGCAGGGCAGACTGTCGGTAGATAGCTTCCGGTTGGATACAAGAATAAAATCTTTCCAGTCCCTGATATGGGTGGCGCCTTTCATCTCATCCTGTATGCTCCTCCTCTGCACAGGGAACCACGACTTTTTCCAGGTGAGATAGCTGCCTGTCTGGTCAATATCCAGATAATAGACTTTCTTTTCCATGTATGCGCACAGCATAGGCCCCGCAATACACCCGTCTATAGCCAGGTGCTGCTCCCCCAGCCTCTCCAGATAGGCCGCGGCATCCCTGGACTCCGAGAAGGGATGAAGCACATCCTCTGATAAAGCATAGACCCCGATAACGGTATGCAGACACAAAATAGCATACACACTCGCCCTCAGCAGCACCGGCGCCGCAGCAATCCCTCCCTTCATCCATGCCGCCGCTAAAAAATATACATACACCATCCCAAAATAGCGGGACGCCGTAAAATTCGTGACCATAAAAAAGAACAGCAGCGGCAAAAGACTGCTGTAATAAAATATCAGCGCTTTGCGGCTATCCCGAAGTACGGCGCCAGGGAAGATCAGCAGGATCATAAACAAAAGCCCCCACACCGGCGAAGGCACACGCCCCTCATTGAGCCAGTAGCTATTCCAGAAATGCCCTCCGGTAGTCTCCGGTACAGGCAGCCACCCTTTCACCAGACCCCGGAGGGAAAAAAAGAAGTTCTGTTCATGCCACCATCTTGCCGGCCCAAACTGAAAAAAATTATCCTCCGCGGGGGTCTGGAACTGTACAACGGCAAGGACTACTCCCAGCAGCACCATCCCGCTAAAAAGCATAAACTTCCCCGTTCGCCACGATCCTCTCCGATAACAGTCCGGCAAAAGTGAAAGGTATATCCCAATGCTGGCGAATGTGAAGAAGAGATGCATATTGCACATCAGGAGCATAATGCCTCCCAGGTACAGCAGATTCTTGTCAGGCCGCTCCAGCAGGACAAGGGCCACAAACAAAAGACAAATGCCCGGTCCATAGTTCCTGCTCAGTACATTGTATTCAAATAAAAAATAGTACCCGGACAGGATCAGCAGCTTCGTCAGCAGGCTGAATGGAGCATATCTCAACAAAATATAGGCGGCCAGACCCGTCAGCAGAAGATGCAAGATCTGCATTCCGGCATAGTGGGGAGAAATAAAATGGGTGATGAAATAAAGGCAGGCGTTCCACAGTCGCGGGTGACCGTCATAACGCATATTCCAATACATCGAGCTCAGCGAATTGCTGTCCCGCCCGATCAGGAAATGCTGCACTTCATCCAGGAACAGTTCATGATAATACAACCCCGCCGCACTGACGGTGACGAACACCGCTAGCAGGGGAAACGTTTTTGACAAGGGCAGCCTGGAGGTCGCAGGTATCATGGTTTCAAATTCGTCGTCGGTGAAAGATGGAGATAGCATACGCATTTTACACAGGTCTCATTCGTTGCCATATCCAGGTTCCGTCGCCAGTCAATGGCCTCCGGACTGTTCAGGATCTCCATCAGCGAGCCCTCACGGACATTCCCCATGCCGGGCATAAAGAAGCAGGGACGAACGGTACCGTCCGCCTCTACGACAACGGACACCCAGGGTGCATTGCACCGCTTGTATGGATAAGACGACAGCCCATACGAAGCCATATAATGCTGGCCAATTTTCCGCAGCTTATCGGGACTCTCCGCAATGAAACCTTTTTCAAAAAGGGGAGCATAGTTCTGTATGATCTCCTCTATCACAGCCATCACTTCGGGGATCTCCTCTCTCGAAGGAAGTATTTCATGTTGTCTCGACTCGTCCCAGGGATTGGCCCTGTTGAAGGCTTCGCTGGTCACGTCGGCAGGCAAAAAGCTGATCTGATCCAGCCCGATGGTGCGCGCCGCATCGATAATATCCGGCCAGCGCCGGAAATTCAGCCGGTGTATCACGGTCCGTCCCGTCACCCGAAAGGCGGGGTCCACAGCATGCAGGGCTCGAACGCCATCCCGCAGCTTGCAGTATGCGCCGGGAATATTCCGGATACTGTCATGCAGTTCCTCATCGCCATCCAGCGAGATGATGACATCGTTCACATGATGCACCAGCATGTCGGCATGACGGGCCAGCGTCAGCCCTGTTGACAATACGGTGATCCGAATGCCTTCTTTATTGAGCATCTCGCAAAACCTGAAGAAGTTCTTATTCAGCAACGCCTCCCCTCCCGACATAAGCACCTGTTGCGTACCCAGCCGCCGCAGACTGACCAGCAGCCCTTCGATATCAGCCTCCGTCAATTGCCTCAGATGATGGTTGCCCTTCCAGATATCGCACATCACACACTGACAGTTACAGGCGCTATGAGGCATGAGAATGACCACCGGCAGGGCTGTGATCCTGTGGCTTTGCAGCGTTCTATAACGCCGGTAGACATGATGGAGAGAAGACAACGACATCATTGGTCAATTGCTTTTTATACGTATCCACGGATAAGGGCTCCTGCCCCGCCAAAGTTTGCCTACAAAAGCATTGGGGTTATACATCCATGTGTGATGAAAAGGCCTTAGATCGTAGACATTATGATGGAAGTAAAAGTCGGCCATCTCCGGATAGCCCAGCGAAGTATAGTACGCCAGTGTCCGCTTCCGCTCCTGCTCGATCTTGTCCGGATAGTACAGGGGACTGTCGATGATATGGAGCTCTCCCCTGGACTTTAGATACGTCAGGCTCAGATGAATGATCTTTTTCAGGAATGGAAAATATTCTATCGTAGACGAGAAGATAATACAGTCGAACAGCCTGTCTTCGAGTATGCCGCTCCGGATGTCCCCGTGGATAAAATTCAGGTTGGGAGCATCGCTGAATACCCTGGCGGCCTGCTGCAGCTCCGTGAAATTGATATCCAGTCCCGTTACTTCCGCGCCGCGCATATCTGCCATCAGATGTGACAGCCAGCCATTACCACAACCGATTTCCAGTATCTCCATCGATCGTTTCTTGCGGGCCAGATAGCGCTGCAGCCGCAGCCCCGACCATTTGCGCAGCTTCCATTCCTTATAGTGCGTATGCCCCTCGGGGACATCGGGCAATCTTAGCAGCTCTTCATCGGTATACAGACGCCCTTCCAGGCTGCGGGTAATGATATAGGCCTTCTCAAAAAGCACGTCCTGGGCACGGGTACGCCCGGGGACTCTAATGTTGGTCAATATTGAAGAATCAGGTAGGTGCATATTACGGATTTTAAAAACCCTGTATTTCGGGTTGTCGGTACTTCCATATTTTATGAAGAAGTTTGATTTCGTAAGGGTATTTGTAAAGATTCGTTCTATATCGCAGCCCCGCAATGAAATGGATCATCTTTCGCTTAACGGCAGTCAGGCGTATATCCGACACGGTTGGATAGTATCCGTTCAGCACCGTCTCGAAATCCCGGATCTTATCGATCATCTCGGGAGTAAGCCACGGCGTCAGCGGATTTTTCCGCAGGTCGAAATTCTCCCACTGGGGACTGATCCAATCCTCCAGCTTCTCGGGGAATCGGAAACCTGCCTCCTGGCTTTTCGAAAAGAGCTCGGACCCTTCCGTAGGAACAGGACTGTAAGTATAGATCACGATCTCGGTACGGGGATTGATGGATTTGATCTCCTTTATAAAAGCAATGTCCTGCTCGATATATTCCATAACCTTCTCCGGTGTCTCCGCCGGCGTGCCCAGCACAAAGGAATATTCAGGAATGATATCGAACTTCGCCATCCTGGCCGCAAAAGCGCGGATTTGATCCCCCGATTGCGTGCCGCCCTTGTCCATCTTCTTCAGGATCTCGTCATTCCCCGTCTCGGCGCCAAAAAAGATCATCTTACATCCCGACTCGCGCATCAACGTCAGGGTCTCATCCTTGTATTTGTTGATGGTGTCGATACGACCTTCCCCCCACCATATCATATTCTCCTTCTTTATCAATTGTGAGAATTCCACCACCCTTTTCTCAGAGACAAAGAAATTGTTGTCGTGAAATTCGATAGAATCCGCTCCCCATTTGTCCTTGACATATTTCACCTCCCGGTACACCTGGTCGGCAGGCCGCGCCTTCCACCGGGCTTCATAGATGGGCACTACCGCGCAGAAGCTGCAGGTGAAAGGACACCCTATGCTGGAATGATACGCCAGGGTTCTGTTGCCCAGATAGGTCTTCCCCAGATACTTTTCAAATGAATACAGCCTGTCGAGCTTATCATAAGGCAGAGAAGGGAGCGTAGCCTGATCGATCAGGTCGGCCTTGGATGTCTTGATGATCTTATCTCCGGCCTTATAGATCAGATTCTTTATCAGCTCATAAGGCTCTCCCTTCTCCAACGCGCTTACCAGCGCCGGGAAAGCATGATCGCCAGGTCCGTTGATGACAAAATCTACATGGCCTGAGTTGAGGACCACCTTGTACTGGTTGGAAGAAAAATACCCGCCCCAGATCATCACTATCCCCGGGAATTCCTCCCGCAGCCGGCGGGCAAAAGGTATGGCCTGTTTGAGCTGGGGCCCCGGCATCACCGTAAATCCTACATATTTGAAGTCTCCTGTCCTCAACCAGGACTGTATCTTTTTATAAGGGTCATGCTCCCGGTTGCCATCCACAATTACCCATTCATAGACGCCATCGATCGATGCCGCGATCTGCAATACGGAATTGGGGACCCGGTACTTATTGTTTGCGCTACGAGGGTTAAAAAAGAGGATCTTAGGCATATTTGTCATCGCTTTAGGCATCCGATTAAAGTAAACGGCCGTTTATTCCAAAAGGATGCCTGTATTTAGCCGACTCAAACAGTATTTATTTCCCGTCCGGCAGCCCGAAACCGACCCGGCGGCGGCCTACGATAAGTGGGCCTTACACTATGATGATCAGCCGGATAACCTGATGCTGGCCCTGGACGAAGAGCTCTGTACGCATTTCCTTGAGCAGATGGATATCCGCGGCCGGACAGTAGTAGACGTTGGCTGCGGCACAGGACGTCATTGGAAAAAGCTCTACGAAAAAAAGCCTTCCCGTCTGTTCGGATACGATGTCTCCTCCGGGATGCTGGACATCCTCCGGAAGAAATACCCCGGCGCCAACACCTGCCTTCTGGACAGCCAGCGCCTGAAAGGGCTTGGCGACGAGACATGCGACCTGGTGCTGAGCACGCTGACAGTAGCCCATATTCCCAATCTGGAGATCTCCCTCCGGGAATGGCATAGGGTCCTAAAACCCGGCGGCGACATCCTCATCACCGACTACCATCCCCGTGCCCTGGCCCGGGGAGGACAAAGGACCTTCCGGGAAGGAGAACAGACCATCGCCATCCGCAATTATATCCATACCCTGAATGAGATCCATAACATAGCCGAAAGACTGGACCTCCGGGTGGTGGAACAGATGGAAAGAAAGATAGATGTTACCATGCGCCCCTACTATGAAAGACAAAATGCGCTGGATGTCTTTTCAAGGTTCTACGGAGTCCCCATCATCTATGGCATTCATCTAAAAAAATCCGATGAGGATACGCTTAAATAGTCTCACTATTGCAGGGCGCCAGGGTCCCAGGGACATTCTCATCGCCGACGGACTGTTCACAGACGTCTCCTCGTCCCAACAGGATCACTCAGGACCAGGGTCTGACCTCACCCTGTCTCTGCCTGGCTCCATCGCCTTCCCTGGTCTCATCAACTCACACGATCACCTCGATTTTAATTTATTTCCCCGGCTTGGAAATGCCATCTACTCCAATTATACGGAATGGGGCAACGATATTCACCTCCGCAACAGGAAAGAAATAGACGCGGTGCTGGAAATACCCCAGATCCTGCGCACCACCTGGGGCATTTATAAGAACCTTCTCAATGGATTTACTACGGTGGTCAATCACGGAGAAACCCTCCCGGTGGATGACGAGCTTATCACGGTCTTCCAAAACCAGCGATGCCTGCATTCCGTAGGGTTCGAGAAGGGCTGGCGATGGCAGCTAAACCGCCCGGGCTGGCGACGGCAGTCCTCGCCTCATGGTCCAGGCCCTCAGCCAATTGTCCTCCATGTCGGCGAAGGCGCCGACAAGGCCGCTCATAATGAGATCAGCCGCCTGCTCCGATGGAATCTTTTTAAAAAACCCCTTATAGGCGTCCATGGCGTCGCCATGGATGAGACCCAGGCAAAAGGCTTCCGAGCCCTGGTATGGTGCCCTGCCTCCAATTATTTCCTGCTCAACAGAACCGCTCCCATCCATAAGCTAAAACACCATGTGCCCATCCTTTTCGGAACGGACTCGACATTGACAGCGCCCTGGGATGCATGGGAACATATCCGTCTGGCCAGAGGACAACAGACGATGCTGACGGATGAAGAGCTGCTCGACTCCTTGACCCGCCAGGCCGCCGATATCTGGAAACTCCCCATAGGAGAGATTGCCCCGGGCCTTCAGGCCGATCTAGTGGTATCCGCAGCCGCCGATGTTTTCAGCACCACCCCCGAAGACATCCTTTTGGTCCTCCATAAAGGGCAGATCAGGCTGTTCGACGCATCGCTTGATATAGGCCCCCAACCCGGCTTTTATAAAATATCAGTGGGGGAAAGAAATAAATATGTAAAAGGGGACCTCCCAACACTGATGAAGGAGATACAAAAACACTACCCCGCCGTGGTATTCCCCGACACCATCGGGTACGCCATCACTCCCTCTCTCTTTTGATGAAGGAAATGCAGGAAATGTATATGGTGCAGTCGTGGCGTAGCCGTCTTTAATATAACATCCTCTTTCCATTCCCCCCACAGCAGCATGTGACTTCCTATATCCTGTGCGTGACGGATCTGTATCTCTTTATAGCTCTCCGCCCAGTCCGGGATGAGGAATCCAAACTCGCGCGTGGACACGACACCAAAAGGCAGCTCATTCACGGGCGGAGGCGCCGCGCTATGGTTCCTGCCCAGCTTGTATATCTGCCACTTGTATTCGGCCGGCACCTCCGACACGACGATCTTCTTCACATCCATGATCCGGTTCAGCACGGTATTGGAATGACGCATCCCCAGCAGATACCGTTTTGGCCCACGCAGGTCCCCCAGCAGATCCATTGGAAAGATATAATTGTAGTCCTTATCCAGCCGGAAGGAAATGATCCTTACCCGGCGGGGATAGGTATAGGCGGCCGCAACAGCCTTCAGACGCTCGAAGCTCACCCCGGGCTTGCGATAGAATTTCCAGTACAACATCCTTGCCCTGACAGCCGCGATATGATGTATATCTGAATGGGTCACCCGAAAAAGAAAAAGAGTGCCGTCTCTTTCCTTTATAGTATCAAAAAAGACCAGTTCCAGCACCGCCAGCGCGTCGTGCTCATCCTGAAAACAGAGCCTGAATTTCCGCTGAAGGTCAATCTCCTCCCGCTCCTCACCCTCCAGCCAGACACCGATCACACGGGGATCCAGCCCCAGCAGCCACTGATTACCCGAGACATCCAGCACCCGCCCTCCTGCCTCTAAATATACCTTTTCACGTATATTGTCGTCAATCCCCACAGTCGAGAACTCCCGGATCACCGACTCCCCGGATAGCAGTTTGCCCAATAAAACCCCTATTTGCGACATATTACGTTGATTTAAATAGCCGTCCCTCCGGGCCGGCCAGGCATCTCTTTGAACAGAACGGCCGTTTATTCTAAAAGGATGCCTCTCAGAAAATCTGACCTGCCATACCTGGCCCCGCTGGCGCTCCTACTGGGGGTCTGCCTGTACCACTCGCAGGTGGTGCCGTGGTCCGACTTTGCCGGTTATTACACCGGTAGCCACCTGCTGCTCAAAGGGGATTATACAGCCGCCTATGACATGAAGGCTCTCAATGACCACATTGCAGCAGCCGGGTACAAAACAGGCCTCGTATCCTATGCCCCCTTCCCTCCTTTTACATCGCTGATATTTGCCCCCTTTACCATCCTCCCTATGGGAATGGCCAAGCTCCTGTTCAACCTCCTCAGCGCCCTCCTGTTCCTGTTCACGGTAGCCCGCGCCATCCACCAACTCTCCATCTCACGCTATTTCGCCCTCGTCATACCCATCATTTTTTTTATACCCATCGTCAATAACATCTTTTTCGGACAGGCCTACCTGCTCTTATGCAGCCTCCTGCTGGAAGGGTTTCTGGCCCATCAGAGACGACGGTTCACCCTGTCCTCGCTGCTTTGGGGCACGGCCATCCTCCTCAAGCTTTTCCCGGCGCTCCTGTTCCTCTTTCTTTTATTCCGTCGTAAATATCGCGCCCTGCTCTACCTCTCGATAGCCTGCGCCCTGCTATTGACAGGCTCCCTGCTCATCAACGGCATCCACTCCTGGGAATATTATATAGCGCACATACTTCCCAAGGTAAATAACGGCCAGCTCAACGATCCCTTTACCTATATTTTCCAGTCGGCCTTTATGCTGTTTAAAAAAGCCTTTATTTACGACGCCTTGCTAAATCCACACCCTTTTATCAACAGTCCCTTTATCTTCATTGCCATCATGGCCCTTTTCAAGGCCCTGATCCTCACCATTTGTATTGTCAGAACGAACCAAAGGTTCGTTGTCCGAAGGACAGACATTAGATCCTTTCGGAAAATGGGTCACCTTTCAACTAAAACCCATTTTCCGGACACTCCGACGCTAGGTAAAAAAGACGACGACCTCCTTTCCTTTGCCGTCTGGATGACAGCTTCTATATTATTATCCCCTAACGGCAGCAGCTATTCATTGGTGCTCCTGTTGATCCCCCTGCTGGCCCTGGCTAACCAGCTTTATCATTTCAAGGCCATCCATATGGGCATTGCCATCACAGCCACGGTACTGTTGCTGGTAGCCTGCAATATCCCCGTCACCCGCCTGTCTTCTTTCCCATTATGGGCCCAATTCCCAAGACTGTATCTGCTGCTGGCCTTTTTTATCATTCTTACAAGCCCCTGGACAAAATACTGGAACACCCGGCTGACCGCAGGTCTCGCCATCCTCTTCTTCCTCCTTGCCCTTCCCGGCCTCGACAGGAACAGGGACAGCAGCACCTATCTTCTCGACAGGGAAGAGCACCTTTATATCTGTGACTATGAAATAAGGAACAACAGTCTAGTATATTATTACATGGACCAGGACGGCAGACACGAAGTTTCTACCGGATTCCGGGTATATGCTGCCACCAATGATGGCCTTGCCTTGAAGAACGAACAGATTTGGTATAAGGGGCGGCAGATGACAACCGGCCCCGACAAAAAGAAAAAACCTACGCTGATCAATAATGAATATATTGTCTATTTGTCAGATAAGGATCGTGGAGTAGACTTTTATACTTTACGCCAGCTAACAATTCCTCAATCTTATTGATAATAGCCGCTGCATCGATGTCCTTCATACAGGTATTATCACCTCCGCAAGGCAACTTTTCTTTCCGGTGCACACAGGGCGAACAGGGCTTTCCCAGGTACAACGACAGATGTCTTCCTTCATCCCCCGGCTCTATTTTCAGATAATTAAGCGGATTGGTGGGTCCCCATATCGATACAGTAGGCAGCCCAAGCTTCTTGCCGATATGAAGCGGCCCGCTGTCGATGGTAACGAGACAAACACCCATTTCACGCAGCAGGCGATAGTACTCCTCGAACGAGAGGGCCATCGCCGCCACATTGATGACACGCTTCCTGTTATTCACCAGCACAGGGTCACTTCCCATCAGACGGAAGATATCCTCCCTGTCTTCCGGCCCGCCCAATATCGCCAGCCCGTAGTAGGTATTTTCCAGCACCCATCTGCATACTTCCAGAAAAGTGTTGTCGGGAAGCTTGCGTACATAAGCCAGACTGCTACAGGTATTATTGATCAGGATATAGGGGCGGTGATACTCATCTGTCCGCGGCTCCGGCGGTGGCAATACGATGCTTTCCGCACCTGTCACCTGACAGGCCATGTAGTGATAGTTGTCGGCCAGACAGGCGGATACATTGAATGGGATATTATGTGTGTTCAGATATTTACGGAACGGCACCGGTGAAAGATAAAAGCCAAGCCGGTTTCTCGCTCCCGTCAGCAGCGCAAGCACCGTGGTCAGCTTGGAATATACCTCCAGGTCGATGACCCAGAATCTGCGCCATCTCCGGCAACGCAAAAAGAATCCCGTCAATCGGGCAAAACTGGCCCATAAATTGGATGTCGGCACAGTATATATCTCGTCGAACAATCGGAATGGGCCGATGCCTTCCGCGATATTCTCATCCGTCAGCAGAATGAAGCGTGTGTCCGGCAATCGCGTCCTCATCCCCGCAATAGCATCCGATGCCGCCACCAGGCTGCCCAATCCCATCAGCTTGATAAAAAGGATCCGCTTCGGCGGCATGTCGAGGGAGTGATCCAGCCGCAGGGTCATCCCCAGCAGACGCGTAAAGGGCAGCAGGAGCCCGATCAGGAAATATCCGAGATATTTATCGATGATTTGTTTACGACGGATTTGCACATCAGTATAAACGGGACGTATAGATTCGCGGTTGCCTCTCCAGCCCCCCTTCCGGCCCCGTCAGCGCCACAGTGGCTGTGCACCAGTCAAGGCTTTTGACATTGTGTGTGATCATTATAACCATTTTACCAGCCTTGGTCATTTGCTGAAATGCCTCCAGCAACCGCTCTTCCGAAGCCTCGTCCAGCTCGCTAAACGGCTCGTCCAAAAGGAAAAGGTCAGGGTCCTTGTAGATGGCCCTTGCCAGCGCGATCCTTTGCCGCTGGCCTCCGCTGATATTCCTGCCATTTTCCGTTATGGCAGCCGCAAGTCCCCCTGGTAGCTTTTCTATCAGCTCTTCCAGCCCCGTAAGATCGATGGCCCTTTGCAGCCTTTTCTCGTCATAGTGCTGCTCATCCAAAGTAATATTGACCAGCAGACTGTCATGAATAATAAATGGCTGCTGCTTGACATAAGCCATGCGGTTCCAATGCTCCTTGATCTCATGCGCCTGCCGGATCTCTCCGTTCACCAGCACCTCTCCCCGCTCCGGCTTGACAAAACCCAACAGGATATTCAGTAGCGTGGTCTTCCCCTTGCCGCTGTCACCGCGAATACCCAGGAATACCCCCTCCTCCATATGCAGGTCAAGCCCATCGAATATGCGCAGCTTGTCATAGCTGAAATGTATGTCCCGACAGGCAATGGTTTTAACCCCGGCCCCGCCGGTAATTGGAGGACTTTCATCAAAAGATTCAATCAATCCGTTGACCGTAAACTCATACGTTTTCATCTGACCGCTGATATTCAATATCCGGGCAATACCTGGGATGATCTTGTAAGCCGCTGCCAGAAAG